>Ga0208390_1000174_pt1 | contig 20836 bp, 19 predicted proteins | sample Knorr_S7_td_Surf_FD_185594 | JGI IMG/M metagenome (GOLD analysis project Ga0208390, IMG submission 185594) | Marine microbial communities from Southern Atlantic Ocean transect - Knorr_S7_td_SurfaceA_ad_6m_LV_A (SPAdes) (version 2) | ecosystem: Environmental > Aquatic > Marine > Oceanic | place...
CCTTTTTGTTCAGGTGGTGGGGATGATGTACGAATTACTACCCGGGTCGATAATAAGGACCCATTTAACTGTTTATACAGTACTATTCACGAAGTGGGACACGCTTGCTATGAACAAAACGTGTCTTCAGAATTTTTACACTCGCCTCTCGGTTCTGGCGTATCTTTAGGCATTCACGAAAGTCAGTCTAGGATATTTGAGAACCAAATTGGAAGATCTAGGCAATTTACTAGGTGGCTGTTTAAGAAAATGAAAAGCTATTTTGGAGAATTTGGTATTAGAGATGAGGAAGAATTCTACCGTTTGGTTAATAAGGTTGAAACCGGTTTTATTAGAACTGAAGCAGACGAAGTTCACTACAATCTACATATTATGCTTCGCTTTGAGCTCGAATTAGAGGTAATTGGAAAAAATTTGGAAGTTCCGGATTTGCCCGAGGCCTGGAATGCAAAATTCAAGGAATATTTTGACCGTGACGTTGAAAAAGCCTCTGATGGAATTCTCCAGGACGTTCATTGGTCAATCGGTGCATTTGGGTATTTTCCAACCTACACTTTAGGTAACTTAAATGCCGGTTGTTTATTTGAAAAGATGCAAAAAGATATTCCTGGTCTTGCAGATGAATTTGAGAAAGGTGACGTGTCATTAGCAACCACTTGGTTAGCAGAGAACATACATCAGCATGGAAGCCTATACGAACCTGCTGACCTGATCAAAAAAGCTACAGGAAAGGCTTTTACGCCTGAGCCCTTTTTGAATTATTTAGATGAAAAGTTTTCCGATATATACGAGGTCTAATCTCTAAAATTTATAAATTGTAAAGGAAGAGGTAAATCGAGCTTTTTTGCTAACGAAATAACTTCCTGAAGACTATCTTTCTTTTGCCCTGAAACCCTAAGCTCATTACCTTGTATTTTTACCTGCACTTTTAACTTACTCTGCTTGACAGAAGAAATAATTTTCTTTGATGTGTCTTGTTCAATCCCCTCCAGCAAATCATAGTTTTGCCTTACTCGATTACCTGAAGCGCTTTCCGTTGATTTAACTTTGAGGGCTTTGGGGTCTATACCTCTTTTAACAAAATGGCCTATTAAAAGTTCGTTAACTTGCTTTGCTTTCAAGTCATCTTCTGTTTCTACAGTTAACGAGTTCTCATTTCTCTCAATATCGGTCTTCGAACCTTTAAAATCATATCGCTGGTTGATCTCTTTACTAGCATTAAAAATCGCATTCTCAACTTCCTGCATATCCAATTTACTAACAATATCAAAACTAGGCATTTCCTCTAAACTCCCTTGACCATAAAAAAATTGCTTTGTTGTCATTTTACAATAAATAAACCCTAAATTTAACTCATATTTAGATTCAGAAAAATTACAATATTTTTAAGTCTCACAATGATGTATGATAAAAACTTCGAGTAGAGCCGGATAATTTATAATGGAAAAGCAAAATAAACAATCAGAGCCTAGCTTTTATGTAAATTTTAAGAAAGTTTACGCACGTAATATAGACAGCAATATAAGCTTGCTAAATTTTTTGAGGCATAATTGTAAATTTACTGGGACAAAAGAGGGGTGCTCAGAGGGAGACTGTGGTGCATGCTCTGTATTGATTTTTGATGAAAAAGGATCCTTAGCACCAGTAAACTCTTGTATTTTAAAGGTGGGACAAATAATTGATAAAAATATAGTAACAATTGAAGGTGCTAGCAAATTAAGCTCTGCTAAACCTTTAATTCAAGCACTAAACTCCGAGGCGGCGTCGCAATGTGGGTTTTGCACACCTGGCTTTGTAATGGCAGCGCTTGCATTAAAAGAAAAACATAAAAGCCCTTCTGAGAGCGTTATCCATGACTCTCTATCTGGAAACTTATGTCGCTGTACAGGGTATAGACCAATAGTGAACGGGATCCAATCTCTCAAAGAAAAAATAAAGTTTCCAATGCCCATAAATAGTAAAGGCTTAAAATTAAAGACCGCAATTTTTGGAAAGACAACTTACATCTACCCAGACTCTAAAAAAGAACTAATTGAATTTATATCAAAGGAAAAAAATTATACTGTTTTGTCTGGAGGTACAGACTGGAACCTTGAAGCGGAAGACTCCAATTTTAAAGAACAGAAAATATTATTTCTGAATAATATTAAAGAAATGTCTACAATTAAGACCAGGACTTCATCATTTGAAATAGGAGCTTGTGTTACACTGTCTAAATTCGAAGAGTTATGCCGTGAATTTTTCTCCCCCTTTCTGGATACAATTATTAGGTTTGGTTCTCCACAGATTAGAACAGCCGCAACAGTTGGAGGGAATCTTGGGACATCGAGCCCTATTGGTGACCTAGCTCCCCTATTTTTCGTATTGGAGGCTGAATTGTCTCTACTCGGTCCAAAAGGAGAAAGAACTATTCCGATTAAAGATTTTTTTAAGGGATATAGAAAGAACGCTCTGAAACGCAATGAGCTTATATACAAGGTTAAGGTACCAAAAACAAAAAAGGAAGATTCAATTTTTTCTTGGAAGCTATCAAAAAGGTATGATCAAGATATATCAACTTTATCGCTGGCAGCCAAATTTAAGATGGATAAAAACTACACTATAGAGAATATTATTTTATCTGCTGGGGGCGTAGGACCCACGCCTTTGTTATTAGATAAAACGGGTAAATTATTAAAGGATAGTAATCTACGCTTTAACGAAAGCTCTCTAATAACTGCTTTAAGTCATGATATTTCTCCAATAAGTGATCTTAGAGGGACAGCAAAATATCGATCGGCTGCAATGGTTGGATTGATAAAAAAAATGCAAAGATCCGCCATAAGTGGTGAGAAACAACATTCGATAATGAGTATTTGATGGCGTTAGATAACAAAAATAATATTTCAGTTGGAAAGTCTCACTACCAAGATTCGTCTTTCAGACAACTTACGGGAAGAGCCGAGTACATAGACGATATTCCATTGTCAGAAAATACTTTGCATGGAGCTCTTATCCTCTCAGAAATACCATCTGGTATGATAACTTCTATTGAGACCGAAAAAGCAAAAAAATTTGATCCAAGCATTACAGTTATTACAGCAAAAGACATACCTGGTAGGAATGATATAGCGCCTATTTTTGCAGATGAGCCAATCTTTGCAGAAAAAGAGGTGACTTATGTAGGCCAACCTATCGGGCTCATTGTTGCTTCATCAATGGAGAGAGCAAGGGCAGCCGTAAATGAAGTGAAGATTGTCTATAAAAAAGATAAAACACCGATATTAGACTTGGATTTAGCGTTCAAGAAAAAAAACTTCTTTTTAAAACCAATTCACTTTGAGAGAGGTAAGGCAAACGAGCAGATTAAGCAGGCACCCCATAAACTTAAGGGTTCATTTTCTATGGGAGGTCAAGATCACTTTTATTTGGAGACACATATTGCTCTTGCCATTCCGCATGAAAACTCTGAGTTCACAATCTGGTCAAGCACACAACACCCAACTGAAGTCCAGCATGGTGTATCCAACGTTTTAAATATTCCAGCGGCCAAGATCTCTAGTAAGGTCAGGAGACTTGGCGGTGGCTTTGGAGGTAAAGAAAGCCAGTCAACAATATACGCCGCCATAGCAGCTCTAGGAGCATACATTTTGGATAAGCCTGTTAAGCTTCGTCTTAATCGCAAAGATGACATGGCATCATCTGGGAAACGTCATGACTTTGAAGTGAAATACTCCGTAGGTTTCAACAAAAAAGGAAAAATTAAGGGATTAGATATAACATTGCTTAGCAATGCAGGTAATGTCTGCGATCTGTCAGCTCCTGTAATGTCGAGGGCATTGACCCATTTAGATAATTGTTACTCTTTTAAAGACTTTACCGCACGAGGCTATATATGTAAAACAAACACCGTATCTAACACGGCGTTTAGAGGCTTTGGTGGCCCTCAAGGAATGCTTGCAATTGAGACTATTCTTGAAAGAGTTTCTCGATTTCTAGGAATCGATTTAGATGCGCTTAGACGTGAAAATTATTATTCCCCTAAAAATGGAATTAAAACACCCTATGGGCAAATAGTTAAAAATATTAAAATTGAAAAAATAATAAATGAGATGGAAACTTTCGCAGGTCTAGAAAAAAGAAAGCTTCTTGTAGAAAGGTTTAACACGTCGCAAATTAATAAAAATCAGCCTTACAGAAAAGGAATTGCCTTCATGCCTGCCAAGTTTGGGATATCTTTTAATAAGGTATCCCTAAATCAAGCAGGAGCTTTAGTCCATGTATACACAGATGGTTCGGTGAGACTAAATCATGGCGGAACAGAGATGGGACAAGGCCTATTTACCAAAGTGGCTCAGGTCGTCTCAGAATGTTTCAACATTCCTTTAGACTATGTACATATTGCTGGAACGAATACCGATGAGGTCCCAAACACCTCAGCTACAGCTGCATCGTCTGGCTCCGATATTAATGGTATGGCTGCGTGGAAAGCAGCTAGTGTTATTAAACAGAGAATGCTTAAACATGCGAGCAAAGTTTTTCAAAAGCCACCCTCTTCTATTGAATTTAAGAACGGTCTGATACTAAGCGGAAATAAAAGCATGACCTTTAAGGAATTAGCGTTTTCCTGCTGGGAAAATCGCATATCTCTTTCATCAACGGGCTTTTATAAAACACCAAAAATCTCATGGGATCAGGAAAAATTTAAGGGAAGCCCCTATTTTTATTTCACGTGGGGAGCGGCAGTATCGGAAGCAATTATAGATATTGATACAGGAGAAAGTCGAATACTTAGGGCAGACATCATTCAAGACTGTGGGAGCTCTCTCAACCCCCTAATTGATAGAGGGCAGATAGAAGGAGGTTTCATCCAGGGTATAGGATGGCTAACGTGTGAAGAACTATATTTTAATCCAGAAGGCAAACTTTTAACTCTTGGCCCCTCAACGTATAAAATACCTGGAAGCCGAGATGTACCACCTGAATTTAATATTAAGCTATTAGAGAATACTCCCAATGAAGAGAAGACAATATTTAGATCTAAAGCTGTCGGTGAGCCCCCTCTATTACTATCCATTTCTCACTTTTTGGCTTTGAAAAATGCCGTCTCAATGGCTAGCGAAACATCAAATGCAGATTTATTAAATGCTCCCGCAACACCTTCAAAAATTTTAGCTGCGGTGCATAATGATCACTCTATGTAAATCTCATTACCATTGCGTTGAAAAAAAAACTCTCTTAAATTTTCTTTGCCTGCATCCAATGCTGATGATCTATCGATAACCAAAAAATCTTGAGCTGTATTAACGAGCAGTGGAAAATGCCAAACTTTTGGATTGTAATTTATACCTACATTACCTGGCACTTCGAAATACTTGATTGAAGAAAGATCTGGGGATCCGTCATTATCATTTGCCACGACTACTTGCCAATCTATTTTTTGTATTGGCATAAATGCTTGAGATGCCAGAGGATGCATCTCCAGATAATCAATTTTTATCGGTCTTTTTCTAGGAGTAGCAGAAAATATTGAAATGATTGGATTGGCTTTTTTGTCCAGCACTTGCACCGTCGCTACCTCATCAAACCTCTCACAATATCCCTGATTTATCAGAAATTTATTATTTTCCATCCCTTTTGAAATTACATCACCAAAAGGTTCGAATAACTTCTGGCTTACGGTCAGCTTTTCTAAATTTAAATGCATTTTAGCTTACTGGTTGACCAAAAATTCGAAATCTCGAAACTCCCCCATCAGGATAGATGTTTAATCTCACGTGGGAGACCGTTTTTTCGTGTAAGAAATCATTTTTTCCAAAGTTATGAATAAAGTCTGGTTTGCATTTTTTCTCATCTAAAAAAAATTCCCAGTTACTAGAAGCTTCAAATGCTTTTATTTTGTCTTTTTCATTTTTTAAATCAATTGTTTGAATTGAAGCTCTATCTGGAAAATTACCCTTGAAGTGACAGGTATCTATTTCTACATTCGAAATCAGCCCAGGTGTTCCTAACTCAATGATTATAAAATCATTTCCAGGGACACGCCTACGCCGAGTCTCCCACCCGTCACCCATTGTAGTTCCTCTACCTTCAGACAGGAGAGCGTTTACGTTGCCATAGTGTGCGTTATTATACCCAACGATTTTGCCTCCATTTTTTATAGCAGATAATTCTAAATCTTTGGATAGATCCTGAGAAAAGGGAATAAGATCTCCAAAAAGTCTAAGCCGAGCTACACCTCCATCTGGGAAAATATTTAATCTTACATAGGTTACATTTTGATTTTTTAGGAGCTTAAATTCATTTATGTGATCTCCTTTCAAAATCTGTTTTTCAAGAAGTGTGTGCCAGTCCAAAGATCCTGATTCATAACTATGGTTAGATGAAAAATCTAGCGAGGCAGCTGGCGGATAGTTCCCAGTAAAATGACTAGTATCAATTATTACATCCTCTATAGAACATCTGCCTCCTAAGCCAATTATAGCCCAGTCGTTTCCTTCTACTCTTTTTCTACGGCTTTCCCAACCATCCATCCATTTTCCATGATCATCATATTTATCGTCAATGAAAATGGGATCAGTGTCATTTAACATTCGATCACATTTTGCAAAAAAGTCGTCAGACACATCAATGATTTTTGCCCCTGCTTTCGGTGATGCCAAATTAACCTTTTTTGACATTATTAATTTGTCTTCATTTTTCATGTGGTAGCACCTTTCTCCAATGCCTCGCAATTCCTATTCTAGTTGTAAACCAGACATCGCTGAATGACTGAATGTAATCAACAAACTTTTTTAGTGCCAGGAACCTTCCCGGTTTTCCAATTATACGGCAATGAAGTCCAATGTTCATAATCTTAGAACCTTCATGCCTTTCTTCGTATAGACAGTCAAAACTATCCTTAAGATAATTAAAAAAATGCTCGCCATTATGAAATCCTTGCGGGGTTAGAAATCTCATGTCATTAGTATCAAGAGTGTAAGGTATAATTAAGTGCGGCTTTTTTGTCATTTTAGACCAAAATGGTAAGTCATCACTATAGTCGTCTGAGTCATAAAGAAAGCCCCCTTCTTCACAAACCAAATCCCTTGTATTCTCTGAGGTACGACCTGTGTACCAACCCATAGGTCTTTCTCCACAAATTCTTTTTTGAATCTCTATTGCTTTTTGCATATGCTCTTTTTCAGTGGCTCTGGGAACATCTTTGTAGTTTATCCATCTTAGTCCATGGGAACAAATCTCATGATTATCTTTCAAAATTTGATCTACAATTCTTGGATTTTCTTCCAAAGCTTGTGCTACAGCGAAAATTGTTATCGGGATTTGTCTTTCTCTGAATAGTTTTAAAATTCGCCAAACACCGGCTCTAGTACCATATTCATATAAACTTTCCATGGACATGTGTCGTTGACCAAAAAATGGCTCGGCACCTATGATCTCTGAAAGAAAAGTCTCGGAATGCTTATCTCCATAGATTATTGAATTTTCACCACCTTCTTCTAAGTTCAAAACGAATTGAATCGCCAACTTTCTACCCCCTGGCCAGCTAAAGTGAGGAATTTCGCCATGGTAACCTTCTAGATCTCTGAGTTTCGTTTCCATACTGCTCACTTCTCTTCTCTTAATATTTCCTCGATCTTATGAAAAAGGTTTGCGTACAATAACCGCTCTTCGTCTTCTAAAAAAGTAATATTGCCAGGTGGCATCGCCCTTGACGCTGCAACCTGCTTATAAATAGTTTCATAGTTATTAATCAAGTGACTGAATTCGCTCAAATAAACCCCTTTAGGAGGTTTTTTCATTCCTTCCCAAGATGGCTCCATAACATGGCAAGTGGAACATTTATAAGCCGTCACCTCCATAATATTATCTTTGAATTCTTTTGAAAATGAGCTTTCGATTAGGCTTAGCTTTTCTGGCGATAGTTGATCCAAACTAGGTTCGTCAACTTCAGACAACATTAGAGAACCCCATGATAGGATTACAATTGGAATTGCAACCCAATACGGGCTCTTGTTACCAGCGTGTCTCTCATTAAAAAAATGTCTAACAAGGCCTCCTATAATTATGGTCAATACAATTATCACCCAAGAATAGGAGGTAGCATAGGCGGTAGGATAATGATTGCCGATCATTATAAAGATTACAGGAAGGGTCAAATAGTTGTTGTGAAGAGATCTTTGTTTTGCACGGATACCAAATTTAGGGCTGGGTGTCTTCTTGGCGATTAATTGTGCTACAACTTTTTTCTGACCTGGAATAATTACCATCAGAACATTTGCTACCATTATCGTACCAAGAGTTACTCCCATCTGCATAAAAGCCCCTCTCGAACTTAGTAATGAATAGGATGCCCAAGACAAAAATGCAAAAAATATTAATAGTACAATTGACAATACTAAATTAGATTTGCCAACCAGCAATCTGCATATTAGATCGTATATCACCCATCCAAATATAACACCTGCTATTGATATTAAAACAGCAGCAGTTTTAGATAATTCAATTTTTTCATAATCAATTAGATATAGTTCAGCACCAAGATAGTAGACGAGTATGAATAGCGCTGCACCGGTAATCCATGTAGCATAAGCCTCCCACTTAAACCAAGTTAAGTGATCGGGTAGATGATTTGGAGCCACGAGATATTTTACCAAATTATAAAAACCACCTCCATGAACTTGCCAAGCCTCTCCGTGTGCCTCTTTAGGCAATGAGGATGATTTTCTTAGACTTAGGTCGAGCGCAATAAAATAAAAGCTAGATCCTATCCATGCAATTCCAGCAATTACATGAAACCATCGAACCATAAATTCTATCCACTCAAGATAATCAAAATCCATGCTTAACTGCCTCGATAGGTACTGTAGCCGAACTTAGATAGTAACAGAGGGACATGATAGTGTTGCTTTAGGTCATTAATTTGAAAGCAGATAGAAATATTATCAAAAAATAAATCCGTTTCTTTCATTTTATGTTTTGCCACCAAATATTTTCCAGCATGAAATACCATTTCATACCATCCTTCTCGAATATTTGACTGATCAAATATTGGCTTATTTAATCTTCCATCAGAATTGGTTACAAAATGAGCAATCAATTCTTTCCTGTCTGACTGCGTAGTATAAAAACTAATTTCAAGTGCATCCGCCGGTTTCCCTTGCGTCAAATCTAAAACATGTGTGGTAAGACCTGTCATTTATTAAAAGCTCTTTTTTTTTTGTTATTACATGGTAACTATAACGAGACAAAAAACAACCAAAGAAAAGGCAACCTTTGGAGCAAGAAAAATTCATTAGGCATTATGGCAGCTTGTATGAAAATTCACCTCATATAGCGCTTGCAATATACGAGCACCAGCGTTTGGATACGTTGTCACCCTTGGAAATACTGAGCTTAATGAAGGATTACGTAACCAAGATGGATCATCAATCCAAAATGAAACTAATTTTAGAACATCCAGAATTAGGTATTAAGAAGGGACAACAGAACAACCTAACAGCCCATTCAAAGAAAGAACAAAACCGAGCTGGTCTAGATAATCTTTCTGGAAGTGAATATAATCTATTGAGCATGTTAAACAAAGACTACATGAATAAATTCAAATTTCCTTTTATTATCGCTGTATCAGGCTTAAAAAAAGAAGAAGTATTTAGAAATATTGAGGTGAGGCTACAAAATACTGTTGAAACAGAGTTTGATACAGCTATAGAGGAAATACACAAAATCGCAGAAATAAGGCTGAAAAATCAGCAGTAAGGTTATTTAATTTTTTTACCAGCAATAAATACCGAGTCTATCGCTCGATCATCTCCTAAGGTCTGAAGGATGAATAGTTCTTCTCCAATTGTTTTACATTTTTCCATTCTATGTCTCATTAAAGGAGTACTTTTACTATTTAAAACTATCAAGTCAGCACAGTTTCCGGTCTTGATTGTTCCGATTTGATCCTGAAGTCCAAGACACTCTGCATTACCCATAGTTGACCAAAAGTATGAAGCTAGGGGATTAAGGCTATAGTTTCCTAATTGCTGAATTTTGTACGCTTCGTCCAGCGTTCTTAACATTGAGAAGGATGTACCGCCTCCTACATCTGTTGCTATTGCGGTTCTTACTCCTTTCTCTTCTAACTCTTTAAATTTAAATAGCCCACTTCCAAGAAATAGGTTTGATGTTGGGCAATGGACAGCAATAGACTTTGTTTCTTTCATTCTCTCAATCTCGTTCATTTCCAAGTGTATAGAATGAGCTAATAATGTTTTGTTCGAGAGCAACTTATATTTGTCATAGATAGATAAGTAATCTTTTTGATCTGGAAATAGTTCCAGTGTTGTTTTAATTTCGTCTATATTTTCAGATAAATGCGTTTGCACATAACATGATTGATTTTCAGCACATAAGGTTTGAGAAACTTCCATCAACTCAGGAGTGGAGGTTATTGCAAATCTAGGTGTTATTGCATATTTGCAACGGCTGACATTATGCCACTTACTAATTATCTCTTTGCTACTTAAATAGCTTTTATCTGCTTTCTCTAGAACTGTATCAGGCGCATTTCTATCCATCAACACGTTACCAGCAATAACACACATGTTTCTTCTATGCGCTTCCTGAAATAGATATTCTACTGAATTAGGGTGCACTGATCCAAATGAAACAGAAGTTGTAATACCATTATGATTTAATAAATCTAAAAATATTTTTGACTCTCTTTCACAATGCTTATCATCAACAAATAAGCTTTCGTTTGGGAAAGTATATTTATTCAGCCATTCAAGTAATTTTGTTCCATATGAAGCGATTACCTGTGTTTGGGGGAAATGATTGTGTAGATCTATGAACCCAGGAAAGATTATTTTAGATCCAAAATCTATTGTTTCAGTATTCTCGTATTTCTTACTAAGTTTGGAATAATCGTCAACTTCAATGATAATTCCCTTATCATCAAATGTTACTCCTCCTTTTTCTAGATAGATGTAGCTACCAGTATCATTAATATCTTCTGGTTTCCTTAAAAACGAAAAAATTCTTCCTTTAAATATTTTCATTTTTTACCAAATCTCCAAAAAAAAGGCCCTTGGTAGGGCCTTTTTCCACTATCAAATTTACCTTATTGCGGGATATCACCCTCAATACCTTCAACATAGAAGTTCATGCCTAGTAAAGTACCCATGTCAGCTGTTTCGCCAGCTTTTAGCCATGGCGAACCATCTTGCTTATTGATTGGACCTGTAAAGGAATGAAGTGTTCCCGAAGCAATACCATCTCTGATTTCCATTGCCTCTTTCTTTACACTGTCTGGAATCTTATCGGAAAGAGGTCCAATAATGACCATGCCCGCTCCAATTCCATCGAAAGTTTGCTCAGCACCCTTCCAAGTTCCGTCCATACCCTGTTTAACCTTTTTTACATAATATGGAGCCCATCCATTGATAATAGCCGTCAGATGAGCATTAGGGCCAAAGGCACTCATATCGGATGCCTGACCAAAGGCATACACACCCGCTTCTTCAGCGACGGTCATTATAGCAGAACTATCAACGTGCTGTAATATGACGTCTGCACCCTGGGAAATTAAGGTTTTTGCGGCATCAGCCTCTTTAGCAGGGTCATACCATGTGAAAATCCAGATAACTTTGAATTCCACATTTGGATTAGCTTTCTTTGCGGCAAGATAAGCAGAATTTATCCCTCTAACAACCTCAGGAATGGGATATGATGCGACATATCCAATTGTATTGGATTTGGTCATCTTTCCTGCAATATGGCCTGCCACTGTTCTGCCTTCATAGAATCTCGCACTATAAGTTGAGACATTATCGGCAGTCATATATCCAGTGGCATGTTCAAATTTTACTTTTGGAAACTTCTTTGCAACATTTAGCACGGGTTCCATGTAACCAAAAGACGTAGCAAAAATCATATCTGCCCCAGAGAGAGCCATTTGGGTCATTACGCGTTCAGCGTCAGCACTTTCTGGAACATTTTCTTGGAAGACTGTTTCTACTTTATCTCCGAAAGCCTCATCCACAGCTTTTCTCCCGACGTCATGTTGATAATTCCAACCGTGGTCCCCTGGAGGACCAATATATATAAAGCCTACTTTATAATCCGCCGCAATAGCGATACTTGAAGTAATCACCATTGATATGAATAAAAAAGAAGCTGAAAAATATTTCATAAATTGTCTCATATTCTCTCCATTTTTAAATAAGTGTTATGTTATCTTCACAAACGATCTACCTAAACATCCCGGAGCTCCCCTATTCCCGCGGAATCGACTCATTGATATTACCACTAAAGCTAATATCGTTGCAAGATATGGAGCCATAGATAATAACGCAATGTTTATATTTACCCCAATTGCTTGCAAGTTTAGCTGAAGAATTGTTATACCGCCGAAAATATAGGCTCCTATAAGTAACCGAAAGGGTCTCCATCCCGAAAATACAACGAGAGCAAGGGCAATCCAGCCTGCCCCGGCCGTCATTCCCTCTGTCCATTGTGGAACTCTCACGAGTGATAGATATCCTCCTCCAACTCCGGCCATCGCTCCACCAAAAGTAATAGCCAAAAACCGGATAGTTACTACTCTGTAACCTAATGAATGTGCTACATCATGATCTTCCCCTACTGATCTGAGGATGAGTCCTGCTCTCATACGATTAAGAAAGTACCAAATGACTAGCACAGATATTAGCGATAGATAAACTATCAAATCATGTTGGAAAAACATTGTTCCGAGTATTGGGATTTCACTTATAAAAGGAATTGAAATGGTTGAAATTTGAGGTGATTTTATACCAGTGTAAGGGTGACCCATCAGAGCTGCTATTCCCAGCCCAAAAATAGTTAAGGCTAGGCCCGACGCCACCTGATTAGCCTGCATTATCAAAATAATAAATGCGAATAGTAGAGAAAGAAGTGCTCCCGCCATTGCTGCCGCCATCATCCCAATATAGGCAGACCCAGTTTCTACTCCAACTATAAAACCGGTAACCGCACCTATTATCATCATGCCTTCAACACCAAGGTTCAAGACACCTGATTTTTCAACAATCAACTCCCCAAGAGCCGCTAGAACAAGCGGTGTTGAGGCCACGATTAGGCTAGCAACCAAGACAGCGAAATTAATTTCCGAAAGATCCATTTACTTATTTCCTTTGAGTTTTATTTTGTAATGAACAAAGAGATCAAATGAGAGCAAGAAAAATAAAAGCATTCCCTGGAAAACCTGGATTGCGGCAGCTGGTAAATTAAGCATGAATTGCGTAAGCTCTCCCCCAACATAAGTTAGTGCCATGACTATACCAGCGAAAAAAATGCCAATAGGGTTTAGCCTGCCAAGAAATGCTACTATTATAGCCGTAAATCCGTAGCCGACATTAAAGTCAATGTTGATCTGTCCCGCAGGTCCAGCTACTTCCATTATTCCAGCCAAACCAGCTAAACTTCCAGACAAAGTTAAACAAAGAAAGATGAGCTTGTTAGGGTTATCGCCAGAAAAACCTGACGCTTTTGGGGAATTTCCAAGTAGCTTTATTTTGAACCCCAGGCTGTGCCGAAATAATAGCACGTAGAAAAAAATGACCATCAATAAAGAAAGTAGCACTCCCAGATGTATTCCAGTTCCCGCAATAATCTCAGCGTTTGAGGCTGATGTGTATTGGTTCAAATTACGAGAACCAGGAAAACCAGCACCATCCGGATTTCTTAAAAATCCCAATGATGCAAGAGCTAGAATTTGCTCCGCTACATATACTAGCATTAGAGAAACTAGTATCTCGTTGACTTGAAACTTGACTTTCAAAAAAGCTGGAATCATTGACCATAAACATCCTCCTATGACACCGATTAGTATCATTGCAGGAAAAATAACAATACTTTCCAACGGATAAAGAGAAAGTGCAAATGATGCACCAAATATGGCTCCCATAATGTACTGACCCTCTGCTCCTATATTCCAGACATTTGCTTTGAAGCCAACAGAGAGGCCGAGCGCGATCAAAATCAAAGGAGCCCCTTTTATAAAAATTTGTGGAATAGAGTATGTTGAAAATGTTTCGCTCATTAAAGGATCCCAAAATATCATTTTTATAGCGGCAAAGGGATCTACTCCTAGAAAATAAAATAGTATTCCTCCAACTATCATCGTGAGCCCAACGGAAAATAATGGGCCCAGCAAAGAAAGAACCGGAGAAACATTTTCTCTCGGAATTAGCTTAAACATAAAGCATACCTCTAATCACTTATACCACCCATTATTGCACCGATTTCGTCTGTTTTTATATCCATAGTGTTAGTCGGTATTGAAAGATTCCCATTTGTCAAAAAAGCAACCTTATTTGATATTTCAAGGATCTCATCCAAGTCTTGGCTTATTAAAATAATAGCAGCACCTGTATTTGCTATATCAACAATTGCCTGTCTTATATTTGCCGCTGAGAGAGCATCTACACCCCATGTAGGTTGGTTTACTATGAATAAGGAAGGTTTTTGCCCAATCTCTCTTCCAACAACAAACTTCTGGAGATTACCACCAGACAGTGATGAAGCAAGTGCACTTACACCAGTGGTCTTTACGTTAAATTTCTCAATTATTTCATTCGTATATTCATTTAATTCACTAAAATCGATAAAACCCATTTTCATTTGAAAGCGTTTTTTAGGGTCTGTTATAAGGCTATTCTCCAATAAATTAAGATTTCCAACGGCTGCATGTCCAAGTCTTTCTTCAGGAGCAAAAGCCAACCCAATTTCTCGCCTTTCTCGAGGATTGAGCATTTCAATATCATTATCCATATATTTGATAGAAACATTCCGATCTTTTTTCTCTCCCGTGAGAACTTGCATTAGCTCTTCTTGTCCATTACCCGCAACTCCCCCAATGCCTAGAATTTCGGACTGATAAACCGCAAGATCAATATTTTTTAATGTCACTCCAAACTGTGTATCAGGTTTAACTTCGTTTATTTTTACAGAAAGAACTTTGTTACTTTTATTTGCTGCCACTGGTCGTTTAGGTTCGAATAATGATTGGCCAACCATTATCTCTCCGAGCTCTCTTGGTGTCATTTTTTTTGGATCATACTCGCCAACTATAGCGCCTTTTCTGAGAACAGATGCCGTGTCACATAAATCGGCAATTTCCTTTAACTTGTGTGATATGTAAAGAATAGAAGTTCCTTCGCTAGCCAATTTTTTCAAAGTCTTAAATAAGCTCTCACATTCAAATGGTGTGAGAACCGATGTTGGTTCATCCATAATCAAAAGCTTGGGCTTTTGTATCAAGGCACGGATAATTTCAACTCTTTGCCGTTCTCCAGCTGATAAATCTCCTATAAAAGAAGATAAATTTACTTCTAAGCCATAACTTTCAGATAACATTATTACACTCGCATGGAGTTCCTTTTCACCAAGCTCCTTATCTAATCCCACTAAGATATTTTCAAATGCCGTCAGGGGTTCAAATAAAGAAAAGTGTTGGAATACCATACCGACGCCTAAGGCTCTTGCATCCTTGGGACTCTTTGGGGAATATTCCTCATTTAAAAATGTCATACTACCGCTGTCTGGCTGGAGCAACCCATAGATGATTTTTACAAGCGTAGATTTTCCAGCTCCGTTTTCGCCTAATAATGCATGGATTTGGGAAGATCTTACATTTATAGAAATGTCGTTATTTGCCCTAACGTTTCCAAATTCCTTATTTATTGCTCTGCACTGGAATAAAGTATTTTCAATTTTATTATTCAACTTGCGTGTCTTTTAATTAGTTGGATTTAAGTAGTGTAGGAACTTTGTCACAGTTTAACCACTGAAAAACTACCGAAGCGTTAATATATTGCCATGGATACTTAATTAGCATATCTTGTGTCTAGTACTCTATCAACAACAATATAAGGAGAAATTGATGAGTAATTCAAATATAAATAGTCAATACGCAGATCCAAACATGACACCACCATTAGGAGAAGCTAGCGCCTTGGGACTTCAACATGTCCTTGCTATGTTTGCTTCTAATGTTACTCCATCGGTAATAGTGGCTGGTGCTGCAGGATTGGCATTTGGAGGAGCAGAGCAGATCTATTTAATTCAAATGGCTATGCTTTTTGCCGGTATCGCAACACTATTTCAAACTGTCGGTTTTGGACCAGTGGGTGCAAAGCTACCTATCATGCAAGGAACTAGTTTTGCTTTTGTGGGCGTATTAGCAGGTATTGCGGCAACCCAAGGTCTATCGGTTGCATTAACATCCTGTATAATAGGAGGTGTAATTCACTTTCTACTTGGTGCTGTAATAAAAGACATCAGGTGGCTATTTCCACCACTAGTTACAGGGCTAGTTATCCTAGCAATTGGCCTTTATTTAATTCCAGTTGCAATCAAGTATGCCGCTGGAGGCGCTGCAAAATTCCAAATGGAAGCGGAAAGCTTTGGCTCTCTAATGCATTGGAGTGTTGCAGGTGCTGTTGTGATTGTTGCTTTGATATGTAAGTTTTTTGGGAAAGGCTTAATATCGAATGCGGCTGTATTAATCGGTATAATAGCTGGGTATATCCTTGCGTTTGCGCAAGGAATGGTCAACTTTGCACCCGTAGCGAAAGCGAGTTGGTTTTCCGGCCTCACACCATTACCTTATGGCTTTGAATTCAGTCTCGGTGCTGTAATCGCAGTTACATTGGTTTGTATCGTTTCTGCGATTGAGACAGTCGGAGACACATCAGCAACTACAAAGGCTGGGGCAGGTAGAGAAGCAACCGATGAAGAAATTTCAGGTGCAACATATGCCGATGGACTGGGTAGCGCTGTAGCAGGAGTTTTTGGAGGGTTACCAAATACCTCATTTAGCCAAAACGTCGGTATAGTAGGTATGACAGGGGTTATGTCTCGTCATGTAGTGACAATTGGAGCAATAGTTTTGGTTGTCTGTGGCCTGATTCCAAAAATAGGTGCAATTATAGCCTCTATGCCACTTCCAGTATTAGGCGGCGGTGTTATAGTTATGTTCGGAATGGTGGCAGCAGCCGGCCTAAATGTATTAAGTGAAGTTAAACTTAATAGAAGAAATATGGTTATAATCGCCGTTTCATTAGCTGTAGGGTTAGGCTTGAATTTAGTACCTTCCGCAGTTCAATATCTTCCAGGTGTAGTAAAAGTGTTAGCTACTTCAGCTGTCGCACCAACAGCTATAGTCGCAGTCATACTTAATTTAGTTTTACCAGAGGAAGACTAAAATCGAAAAATAAGGGCAGTAGTAAATACTGCCCTTATTACTTAAAAAAATGCGTTAGATACTAGCTGATCATTGCTTCCATCGAGCACTTTCATATCCTTTACCACTGTCAGCTATAATAGAATTTTCATGGGCCTCCAGTAAAAAATCTAAGTTTAAATCGCAGTTTTTGTAGCCTTCGCTAATCACATTGAAATACTTTCTAGATGGTGGAGCAATGCCATATTTTCCAACCATAATATAGGTCATTGCTGTCACCTGAGTGCCATCTAATATGACATTTAATTCCTTCTTATCGTATAACTGTGGATAGTCTTCATAAATATCCAGAGCTTTTTCACACTCCTCAGTGATTTGAAAAACTCCTACAGGTACATGTTTACCTAAATCTTTTTCAATAGTAGCGACCGACTTAAATATTAGTCTCCAGTCTTTCAGCATTGTATTTCCCAGATATCTTGCATCGGGGCACCTGTCCGCCATTTGTCGATGGTTTAAATTCGATCCGTATGCCAAATATATTTTTGTCAACTATTTCTCCTAATGAAGACATTTATTGGTCTATCATGAATAGGAAATTACGAGTAGTATTATTACCAACTAATAGTATTTATTGTTATAAAGGGAGTTCTCTAATGGTTGACCAGATGTGGGGTTTATTCCTATATTCTGTAGTAAGTGGCATTGGGTTCGATGTATCGCATTCTATTAGTGATCTGAATCGATCCTATCTAACAAAAAATGCATGTGTTGAAGCTGCAAAATCACTGAATAAAAAACCGAATCGTGATAAACAAATTGGGCTTGATAACGGTGTTAGCCTCCGTTACGTCTGTCTACTAAAGCCTAGCAAGGATCCTACTACTTAGAAAATTTACTGTAAGAAAAAAAGCAATTTTTTAGATTTTTCAATGAGATAGTGCCTGTGGATAAAATTGTTGATAAAAAAGCTATTGACTTGACCAGTTAAATTAAAGCCTTTTTTAGAATTTTACTGAGAATCAGTAACAAATTTCTAAGTTATTGATCTAATGCACTTTTTTTATCTTTTAAGTCTTTTTGTAAATATTATTTTTTAAAAATATCTTTTTTAGCATGATTCTAGAACGTCGTGGACAAAACGAATCAAGTATTGAAAATATCTTTAATTATTATAGTTGATAATTCGGTGTTGACAGTGATATTTTTTTCTCGTCATCAGTCATTTCTTCAGGAATTTCTTCAAAAAGGGGTGAAGACAGATACCTTTCTCCAGTATCAGGCAACATACACAAAATATTTGAGTCAGGTGGGGCATCTTTTGCAACTTCCATAGCAATTGCAAATGTTGAACCTCCCGATATTCCTGTAATAATTCCTTCCGCTCGCGCTAATCTTTTTGCCCATGTAATTCCTTGCTCACCGGAAACGGGAAGCAATTTGTCAAAATAGTTATTATCTATGGCCTCCTGCAGAACAAATGGTATAAAATCTGGTGTCCACCCCTGGATCAAATGGGGATTCCAAGAAGAGTGACTTGTAGCTGGTGTATTGTCGGAATGTCTATCTTGCTTCAATTCACTCCCAATCAAAGCTGCATTTTCCGGCTCGGTTAAAATTATTTTGGTTCCAGGACTTTTTTCTCTTAATACCCGTCCAACTCCAGAAACAGTTCCTCCAGTACCATACCCACTAACCCAATAATCCAATCCAACATCCGAGAAGTCACTCAAAATCTCTTGTGCTGTGGTATTTTGATGTATTTCTGCATTTGCTTCTGTTTCAAATTGTTGTGCAAAAAACCATCCATTTTTTTCGGCCAGCTCTTTTGCCTTATTATACATTCCAAAACCCTTTTCGGCTCTAGGCGTCAAAACAACTTTGGCACCCAAATATCTCATAATTTTCCTTCGCTCTATCGAAAAACTGTCTGCCATAGTCACGACAAGCGGATAGCCCCTAGCCGCACACACCATTGCCAATCCGATACCCGTGTTGCCACTTGTTGCTTCGACTACTGTCTGGCCTGGCTTGAGCAAGCCTTTTTGCTCAGCATTTTCTATAATACTTATTGCTAGACGGTCCTTGACTGAACTGGCGGGATTAAAAAACTCAGCTTTGACATACATATTTACATGCTTGGGTGCTAGAGTATTTATTCTTATGCAAGGCGTATCCCCTATAGTTTCTGTTACGCTCTCATAAAGCTTGCTTTTTCCTTTAGTTGTTCGCTTTTCCAATTTTTCCTCCGTTTGATATTATCTTTCGTCAATTACTCTTACAGCCTTTCCTTCCGACCTTGGCACCGAGCCTTTTTTTCCAACATTTACCTCAATGCTTAACCCCATGATGTCCTTTACACGTTTTTTCAGGTTAGCAGACAAATTTTCCACATAGGATTGTTCCACATCTTCTGACTTGTAGTGCTCAGTATACACTATCATCTTGTCCATCCTTCCATCCTTAATCAGTTTAATTTGAAAATGAGGGGATAAACTATCTATTTTTAATAATTGTTCCTCAATTTGCGTGGGAAAGATATTTACCCCTCTAATTATCATCATATCATCGCTGCGGCCGGTTATCTTTTCCATCCTGCGCATAGAGCGCGCAGTACCCTTCATCAATTTTGTTAAATCCTTGGTCCTGTATCTAATTATAGGAAAGGCCTCTTTGCATAAAGATGAAAAAACCAACTCACCTTTCTCCCCATCCTCTAAAACATTTCCAGTTTCCACATTGATTATCTCTGGATAAAAATAATCTTCCCAAACGTGTAAACCGTCTTTTGACTCAACACACTCATTAGCCACTCCCGGTCCGAGTACCTCTGATAGTCCATAAATATCAACTGCATGCATATCAAATTGCGACTCAATCTCGCTACGCATAGAGTTTGTCCAAGGCTCAGCTCCGAAAATACCAACTTCCAATGAAGATTTCTTAGGATCTAAACCCTGTGCTCTGAATTCATCTAAAATAGACAGAATGTAAGAGGGTGTAACGGTTATGCCTTTAGGCTTAAAATCGTTTATCAGCTGAACTTGTCTTGCTGTCATACCACCAGAAACTGGGATAACCGTTAATCCCATTTTTTCAGCCCCTCCATGCAAGCCCAGGCCACCAGTAAACAGCCCATAACCATATGCATTATGAAGCATGTCTCCCTTTTTCATGCCCGAGGCACGTAGACATCGCTCAATTAAGTGCTCCCACATTTCCAAATCATTTTTCGTGTAAGCAACAACTGTCGGTTTTCCTGTGGTGCCGGATGAAGCATGTATTCTAGCAATATCCTTTAATTTGTGTGCAAACATATTAAATGGATAGTTCTTTCTAAGATCTTCTTTTGTTGTAAATGGGAATAGCTTTATATCCTCCAAATATTTCAAATCACTAGGATGAATTCCGATTTCATCATATTTTTTTTTGTAAAATGCAACGTTCTCATAGGCGTGATCGACAGACCACTTTAATCTAACAAGTTGTAGGGCTTTTATTTCGTCAATAGATGCAGTCTCGATTGGTTCCAATTCGTGTTTTTTTGGAGTTAAATCCCTCATTCTTTTATTCCTTAAAGTTTTGCCCACCGATCGTTCTTGAAAGTCCTCTGAACTCGGCTATTTTCTGTTTCTTGTTATT
>Ga0208390_1000175_pt1 | contig 20780 bp, 15 predicted proteins | sample Knorr_S7_td_Surf_FD_185594 | JGI IMG/M metagenome (GOLD analysis project Ga0208390, IMG submission 185594) | Marine microbial communities from Southern Atlantic Ocean transect - Knorr_S7_td_SurfaceA_ad_6m_LV_A (SPAdes) (version 2) | ecosystem: Environmental > Aquatic > Marine > Oceanic | place...
ACTCCCTCATCCAAAGAGTTTGTTACCCCGCTTACTTTATCCACGGTTTCAAAAAATGATGTTTTCTCTGAATTTACAACTGAAAAAAATAATAATCCAACTTGGAACAACCATGTGGAATTAGCTGAGTGGGCTGATATTTTTATTATTGCACCTGCAACATCCAATACAATATCTTCAATGTCTAACGCACGATGTGATAACTTGCTCCTAGCATGTTATTTATCTTCTTCATGTCCTGTTTTTGTTGCTCCTGCAATGGACCTGGAAATGTATAAAAACACTCTCAATCAAACAAATATTAAAAAATTAGTCTCGAACAATACTGATGTTTTACCTGTAGGTTCAGGCTCTTTAGCTAGTGGAATGGAAGGAGAAGGCAGAATGCTTGAACCAAATGAGATAATTGATTACGTTGAAAATAAATTCAAAAATTCCTTACCATTAAATTCTATAAATTTTTTAATAACTGCAGGGCCAACACATGAAAAAATAGACCCAGTTAGGTATATTGGGAATAGCTCCTCAGGTAAAATGGGATATTCATTAGCAAAAATTGCAAGTGAACTTGGAGCAAATGTTAAACTTATACTAGGTCCAACTAATCTTTCCATGGATTTGTCTAACATTGAATGTATTAGAGTTCAAGATTCTGAAGAAATGTATGCTCAGACAATAAAGCATTTTAAAGAATCTGATATTGTAATTTTTTCTGCTGCTATTTCAGATTTCAAGCCTATTAAGACTAACAATAGTAAAATAAAGAAAGAGTTTGGGTTAGACTCCATAGACCTTCAACCAACACTCGATATTCTTAAGGAGCTAGGAAAAATTAAAACCTCACAATTTTTAGTTGGTTTTGCTTTAGAGACAGAAAATGTAATTGAAAATGCAAAAAGTAAACTAAAGTCTAAGAACCTTGATGCAATAGTAGTTAATAAAATTGGAGATTTTAATCCGATTTCAAGTGACTATAATCAAATTGATTTTATAAATTCGAATCTAGAGGTAACATCTTTTGAGAAAAAGCTAAAGATTGATGTTTCTAATGATATTATAAGTCAAATTATTGAGAATGTTAACAAAATTAAAAATTAATAATTACGCATTAATTGACTCCATAGAAATTTCTTTTAATAAAGGAATGACTTCAATTACTGGAGAGACAGGAGCCGGTAAATCTATTATATTAGGAGGACTGTCAATGGTCCTTGGATCAAGAGTTGATAATTCTAAAATTATAAATAAAGAAAAAAAATGTTTTGTTGAAGCAACATTTGATTTAACTGATATTTACTTAAGAGACTATTTTAGAAAAAATGATTTGGACTACGATGAAATAACAATAATCAGAAGGGAAGTTAATCAAAATGGAAAATCAAGAGCTTTTATTAATGATACTCCAGTGAAACTTGATCAATTATCCCGCCTTACAAATAGACTGATTGATGTTCATTCCCAGTTTAATAATCTGAGTATCCTTGACTCAAATTTTATTTTTCTGATTTTAGACTCATTATCAAAAAATCAAGATAAAATTAAAGAATACTCAAATAATTTTAAATCACTAAAATTATTAGAGAAGGAACTTAATGATAAGATAATTTTGAGGGATAAATTAAATTCTGATTTAGACTATAATAAATTCTTACGTGATGAATTTAATGATCTTGAAATCAATAATATTAATTTAGATGAACTTCAGGATAAAATTAAGGAGGCTGATGACTTAGATCAAATAAAAGATACATTATCTGTTGTAATAGGTCACTTAATCTCTGAAGATGTAGGGGTTTTAGATAAACTCCAAGATATCTCAAGAAACCTTAATAAACTATCAAACTCTTCAGAAAGAATTAGCTTACTCTCTAAAAGGATCCAAAATCTAATTGAGGAGTTAAATATAATTTCTAGTGATACTGAATCAATATTATATGACATTGATAATAATCAAGAAAACATTCATGATTTGAGGAATATACAAGATAAGATTTACACATTACAAAATAAGCATAGGGTTAATTCAATAGAAGATTTATTAAAAATTAAAAAAGATATTGAGTCAAAGATCTTAACACAAGAAGATATAGACAATGATATAATTAAAATTGAAAAATTAATTAGGAATCTAACTATAAATCTTAGAGCTGATGCAGTTAAAATTCATAATAAAAGAAAATCTGTAATACCTGATTTTGAAAAATTAATGAGTAAAAATTTAAATGAGTTGGGTATGGGAAAATCAAATATAAAAATTGATCTATCCAAAACAGAAATTATTCAAAAAAATGGTATAAGTATCGGTAAGCTCCTCTTTAAATCAAATAAAGGAAGTATCTACAATGAGTTGAAGGATATAGCTTCTGGTGGAGAGATTTCAAGAATAATGCTATCTATAAAGTCTATTCTTTCCAAATACACCAAGTTAGCCACAATAATTTTTGATGAAATAGATACTGGAATTTCGGGTTCAGTTTCCTCTAAAGTTGGAGAACTTATGAAATTTATGGCAAACAATATGCAAGTAATAGTTATAACACATACTGCTCAAGTTGCATCTAAAGGTGACTTCCATTTTAAAGTATTTAAAAGAGAACAAAATGATAAAGTTATCACCGATATTAATTTGCTATCTGATAGAGAAAGAGTTAATGAAATTGCCGAAATGTTATCAGGTGATAAATCTAACAAGTCAGCAAACGAACTAGCTAATGAATTATTGAATTAAACTATATTTACGTTATGGGAAACAATATTTTAAAAGGTAAAAAAGGAATAATTTTTGGTGCTCTAGATAACAGCTCTATTGCTTGGAAAACTGCAGAACGTGTATATAATGAAGGAGGGGAATTTATTTTAACAAATGCACCGGTTTCTATAAGAATGGGAAGCATAAATGATCTAGCAAATCAAACAAATTCTGAAGTTATACCAGCAGATGCTACTAATCTAGAAGATCTAGAAAACTTAATTCAAGCAGCTACTAATAAATTTGGTGGTAAACTAGATTTTGTATTTCACTCAATAGGAATGTCGGTTAATGTAAGAAAAGGTAAGCATTACACAGATTTAAATTATGAATGGTTGAAAAAGGGTTGGGATGTTTCCGCCGTATCTTTCCATAAATTAATGCAATCTCTATTTAAATTGGATGCAATGAATCAATGGGGAAGTATTGTTGCATTAACGTACATTGCTGCCCAAAGAACATTTCCAAATTATAATGATATGGCAGATAATAAGGCATATTTAGAGTCCATTGCAAGAAGCTTTGGGTATTTCTTTGGTAAGGAGAAAAATGTTAGGGTTAATACTATATCTCAATCACCAACTATAACCACTGCTGGTAAGGGTGTCAAAGGGCTTGAAGACTTTATTAAGTATGCAGATTTAACCTCCCCTTTAGGTAATGCAACTGCAGAAGATTGTGCTGATCTTACTGTCACCTTATTCTCTGATTATACCAAAAGAGTTACTCTCCAAAACATTTTTAATGATGGAGGTTTCTCAAGTGTCGGCGTTAGCCAGGAGATTATTGATAAATTAAATTCAAAATGAAAATTGTTGGATTAACTGGAGGTATTGGTTCTGGTAAATCTACTGTTCTCAATGAATTTAAAGATCTAGGAATAAAAACATATAGTGCAGATAATGCTGCAAAGACTCTCATTAACACAGATAGAGCATTAATAGACTCTATAAAAAAAGTTTTTGGTAATAATATTTACAAAAAAAATAAATTAGATACCAAGCAGTTGTCTAAAATTGTTTTTCAGGATTCAGATAAATTAGAAGTACTTAATTCAATTATTCATCCAGCAGTTTTAAATGATTTTGATTCTTTTGTTAGAGCAAATGATGAAATTTATATCGTTAAAGAGGTAGCAATAATCTTCGAGACAAAATCTGAAAAAGCTTATGATAAAATTATTCTAGTCAGAGCGCCTCTGGAAGAAAGAATTCAAAGGGTATTATTAAGAGATGATACCTCAAGGGATCAAGTAATTAAGAGGATAAAGAATCAGGTAGATGATTCTTCAATAATTAATAAATGTGATTATATAATTGACAATTATAACTTATCAGACTTAAAGGATAAAGTCACTCAAATTCATACAGATTTGATTAAATAAGTAGTATACATTAACATTTCGTTAAGAAAGTTTAATTTTAAATTTGAGAATTTTATAAATATGAATAAAAGATACTATACCACATTAGTTCTATTAATGTCTTTCTCTTTAATAGGAATTATTTTAATGCAGGGGTATTGGATATATTCTTCATGGCAAAACAAAGAAGAAGAGTTTACACTTGCTGTAAATAGGACTCTAAGGCAGGTTGTAAATGAAATTCAAAGTAGAGAGCTCAATGATTATGTTTATACTTATCAAATGCTAATTGATTCAATTGGTTCTCCTGATGAGTCAAATTTTACAGATGTTTTTCTTTTCTTAGATGAGGATCAGTCATCTAATCTTTCAACATTTTTTGCATATGGAATTCTTGAAGAGGATTATAATATTAATCTTCCAAATAATTTGTCAAATAGATATGGGAATGATAATGTTAAAGATTACAAAGCTGTCAAAACAACTATTGTGAATAAAAATATATTTGATAGGAGAGAGAATAGGCTTAATGCATCAATATCTAAATTGAAAAGTGTTGAAGACATAGATATATTCAAATTTGAAAAATATAAATCAGCTTTTCAGGAATATGCATCATCTCTTCCGATTCATAAAAGAACTACATCAAGAGAAATTCAGGAATTATTAAATCGTGGTTTCAATGAGAGAAATATTATAACACAATATGAATTCGGAATTTATAGTAATGGATTATCTACTAAAGTAAAATCAAATAATTACTTGGAAGAGCAGTCTGGCCCCAAATACTCGATTCCTTTTCTTTACGATAACTCTAGCCCTGTAAAATACGATTTAGTTGTTTCTTTTCCTGATAAGCAAGAATTTGTTTTATCAGGTATCATAGGAGTGGCAACTCTGTCTTTTATGCTTACCTTGGTTATTATTGTTATTTCAACTAGTGCTCTATACCAGATAATTAGACAAAAAAAGTTATCTGAAATAAAGAGTGATTTTATTAATAACATTTCTCATGAGTTTAAAACACCAATTGCAACTATAAACTTAGCATTAGATGCTATTTCAAGCTCAAAGAACAACTTAAATGATAAATTCAATTCTTACTTAGGGATGATTAGAGAGGAGAACTCAAGAATGTTATCACAGGTTGAAAATATATTAACTATATCACAACTTGAAAAAAGTTCCAATCCATTCGAAATGGAAGATACTGATATTCATGAAGTGATTGAAGATGCTATAGAACACGTAAAATTAATAGTAGAGAGCAGGAAAGGTTCAATCAAAATATCTCTAGATGCGGTTAAAAGTATCATAAATGGAAATAGCAGTCACCTTGAAAATATAATCATAAATATACTGGATAATGCAGTAAAATATTCAAAGGATAATCCACATATAATCGTTTCATCTTCAAACTCTGATGACAATATAATTATTTGTATTGAAGATAATGGTATTGGAATGGATAAGAATATTCAAAAGTTGATTTTTGAAAAGTTCTACAGAGAACAAAATGGAAATATTCATGATATTAAAGGGCATGGTTTAGGATTATCATACGTAAAAAAAATAATTGATTTCCATAACGGTAAAATTAGTTTAGAGAGTAAAAAGGGAGTTGGAACAAAATTCTACTTAACATTAAAAAATATTTAATATGAAATCAAATAAAAGTATATTATTAGTTGAGGATGATCCCAATTTTGGGAGAATTCTAAAAGACTATTTAACAATTAATAACTATGAGGTATCCTTAGCTGTAAATGGAATCGAGGGATTTGAAAAATTTAACAGATCAGAATTTGACTTATGTATACTAGACATAATGATGCCCTTCAAAGATGGGCTAACTCTTGCACGGGAAATAAGAGAGGTAAATGATGCTATACCTTTGATTTTCTTGACTGCAAAGAATCTAAAAGATGATGTTCTGAAAGGATACAAATTAGGCGCAGATGATTACCTAACCAAACCATTTGATTCCGAGATTTTACTAGCTAAAATAAAGTCAATACTCAATAGAAAGCCAAATGTTAATGTAGAAGAAAAAGATGTATTTGAGTTTGATTTTGGTGATTTTAATTTCAATTCTAAACTCAGAATTCTAACTCATAAGGAAGGGGAGTCTTATAAATTGTCTCCAAAAGAGAATCAATTACTAAAAATGCTTGTACTTAATTTTGATGATCTTTTACCGAGGGATATAGCGCTCAATAAAATATGGAGAGACGCAAACTATTTTACCTCAAGAAGTATGGACGTATATATTGCTAAGCTCAGAAAATATTTAGATAAAGATAAATCTCTTAAAATTATTAATGTTCATGGTGAGGGATTCAGACTTATGCAGGAATAAATTTATTCATTTTAGACAAGTATTTATATCATTTAATAGATTTACCACACTTTTTGGGTTGTCAATATAAAAATTCGCATTGGTATTTTTTATGCCAACTTTGATAGTTGTGGAATTTTCATTTAAGTTTTTAAACATATTCTCATCGGTTATATCATCTCCAATACAAACTATATGATCGTATTTCTTTATTTTTGTTAATTCATTCACTGCTGATCCTTTGTCAAATTTTCTACTAGTAACTTCAATGGCTTTGTCAAGGTTTAAAATTTGAAATTGATCAGTTAGCAAGCTATTTAATACTGTTTCTATTTCAACAACTCTTTCTGAGGCTAATTCTGGATCAGTTTTTCTAAAATGCCAAACTAATCCACTTTCTTTTCTTTCTGTAAATGTTCCTGGTGTTCTATCACAGAAAGATTGAAAGATTGCATATATCTCATTTAAAAAAACTTTATCAATATTTCCAAGGCTTGTCCAATTTTTCTTCTTTTTCTTGAGGAAGTGTCCATGTTCTGCAATAATACTAAGATTAAGTTTTCCAAGATTATTCTCCAAGAACAACTTATCCCTACCACTAACAATTGCAATATCTAGGCCTTTAATATTAGATAAGTTATCCAAAATGCCTATTAAATTATCGTCAGGAATTGCTAACTCTGGTTTATCCTTGAAAGTGACCAAAGTTCCATCATAATCAAGTATAATTAATTTATTATTTGATAATTTAAGTTTTTCAATTAATTTATCTTTTTCTGATAAATTGAAATAATTAGTGACTGAATTCTGATTAGATTTAGCTCTAGAGATTAAGTTTTTCATAAAATCGTTTGCCCAATAATTGACTGTATATCTACATAATCTTTCTTGCATGCTTCTATTTCGTTCGATTTGTTCTTTTTTGGGCATATTTATTGCCTGCAGAATCTTGTCGGACATTTTATTTAGATCAAATGGATTTACAGTTATTGATTCATATAACTCTTTTGAAGCCCCTGCCATTTCACTGAGGATTAAAACACCATCACCTTTAACTCTTGTTGCAACAAACTCTTTTGCTACAAGATTCATTCCGTCCCTAACTGGAGTTATCATAGCTATGTCTGAAATAGTATATAAGTCAATTAATTCATCAAAACTCATAGATCGATAATAATACCAAATTGGAGTCCAATTTACTGAAGCAAATTTACCATTAACTCTACCAACTATTTCATCTGTTTGTTTTTTTAGTTTTATATAATCATCAACATCAGATCTAGAAGGAACTGTAAGCATTATAAGTCTGACTTTACCTCTATATTCTGGATTATTTGTAAGAAAAATCTCAAAAGCCTTAATTCTATTAATAACTCCCTTTGTATAATCGAGTCTATCAATAGATAAGATTAATTTACTGTCAGTTGAAGTCTTTTTGTGATCTTTTAGTTGAAGTCTGAGGTTAGACATCTCAGACTTTTTTTGATTATTTTTTTTTCTAGCAGCATCATTGTATTTTGCATAGTCAATTCCCATAGGAAAAGTATCAACTAAAACCTCCCTTGAACCTACATTGATTTTATTAAAAATTACATCATACTTTAAAATTCTTTTTACGGAGCTTAAAAAATGTCTGACATAATCATAAGTATGAAAACCTATTAGATCAGAGCCAAGAATTCCCTCTAAAAGCTCCTCCCTCCATGGAAAAATTCTAAAAATTTCAAATGAAGGAAAAGGTATATGAAGAAAGAATCCAACAGTTAAGTCAGGTCTTTTAGTTTTAATCATTCTTGGACATAATAATAATTGATAATCATGGACCCAAACTATATCATCTTTTTTTGCATGCTTAATTACACAATCAGCAAATTTCTTATTAACATTAACATAAGACTTCCAATGTGACTTGTTGAATATGGAAAACTCAATGAAATAGTGGAACAGAGGCCAAAGAGCCTCGTTACTTGTGCCATAATAGAAATCGTTTATTTCCTTTTTTCTCAAAAAAACTGGGATGTATTTTTTTTTGTATAATAACTTTTCCGCTTTAGCTAAATTATTACCTAAAGATTTCTTATCAATTCCTGGCCATCCTATCCATAAAAATTTATTTTTTTTGTGAATTGATTTCATGCCAGTTGCTAATCCTCCACTTGTTGAAGAAAATTCAAAAGATTTATCTAAATTAGATATCTTAATAGGTAATCTATTTGAAACAATTATTGTCCTGCTCAAATCATTAATTTAAACCTTAAAAATATGGAAATAAGAGATTCTTATGGGTACAGAGACAACATTAATTATGGAATTATAGGAAATTGTCAATCATCAGCATTAATTTATAAGGATTCCTCAATAGATTGGTGTTGTTTACCAAAATTTGATTCTCCTTCGGTCTTTGCAAAAATTATTGATAATAAAATTGGTGGTTTTTTTAAAGTTGAAACAGTTGGAAATTATAATTTAAGTCAAGAATATTTGAAAAATACATGTATACTCAAGACAAGCTTTAATAATGGTTATGATGAGTTTAATGTAATAGATTTCATGCCTAGGTTTCAAACAAAAAAAAAGAGTTATTACTCTCCACCAGAAATTACTAGAATTATTAAGCATGTTAAGGGCAACCCTAAAATAAGAATAGCTTATGATCCAAAACTTGACTACTCTATAGGTAAGACTAAATCATATGTTAAAAGTAATTTTATAGTGAGTATTTCTGAAAATGAAAATTATGAAACACTTTATCTATATTCAAATGCGAGCTTAAATGCAATTGTTAATAATGACGTTATTGAATTAAAATCAGATCTTTTTTTTAAAATTTCTTATTATGAAAAATTAATTATTCCAAAATTTAAAGAAATATTATTAGAGTTTAATCAAACAAAAAAATATTGGAGTAATTGGATAAATAAAACTCCAAAATTTAAAAAGTATAATAATGAAATATTGAGGAGTGCACTGACTCTAAAGTTACTTACATACCAAAAAACTGGTGCAGTCCTTGCTGCTTGTACAACTTCACTGCCAGAGACAATAGGTGAGGAAAGAAATTGGGATTATCGTTTTTGCTGGATAAGAGACGCCTCTATGGTAATTAAGGTAGTTGCAAAATTAGGACATAAAAATATTGTCAAGAACTTTATAAAATTTATAATTAATCTTATTCCTGATAAAAATGAAAAACTTCAGATAATGTATGGAATAAATGGTGAAAAAATACTCGAAGAAAAAACTCTTGATCACTTCTCAGGTTATTTAGATTCATCACCAGTGAGAATTGGGAATGCTGCATATAATCAAAAACAAAATGATATCTATGGAATTCTAATGGATGCCATTCATTATCAAATTGAAAAATTTCCCACTGAAAATGAGGAATACGAGGAGTTATGGTCAATTGTCAAATCAGTAGTGTGGATAGTAAAAAATAATTGGAAGCTTCCCGACAAAGGAATTTGGGAATTTAGAAATGAAGACAAACACTTTACTTTTTCAAAATTATTAAGTTGGGTTGCCATTGACAGAGCAATTAAGATCTCAATTCTAATTAATAAATCCTCAAATATTAAAAAATGGAAATTAATTAGAAAAGAAATTTATAATGACATATTAAAGAATGGGTGGAATAAAAAACTTGGTGCTTTTACGCAATCTTATGGCTCAGATAGCCTTGATGCATCATTATTACTTATGGAATCATTTGACTTTGTAAAGCCTAATAATTTAAAATACATAAAAACAGTTAAAGCGATTGAAAAAGATTTAATGAATGATGGACTTTTGTTCAGATATAGAAATAAAGATGATTTTGGTTTTCCTTCATCCTCTTTTACTGTTTGTTCATTTTGGTATATAAACAGTCTTTATAAAATTGGTGAAAAAGAAAAATCAAAAAATTATTTTGAGAAGATATTAAAATATAGTAATCATCTTGGTTTATACAGCGAGGATCTGGATTTTAAATCTAAAAGATTATTAGGTAATTTTCCGCAAGCATATTCACATCTTGCCTTAATAGATTGTGCACTTAATTTTAACTCAGAATAATCTATTTCCTAGGATGAAAATTTTTAAGAACTTCGTCCAAGTGATTTGTATCTAAATGTGTGTATATTTCAGTTGTTGTTATGCTTTCATGTCCAAGTATTAGTTGAATCGTCCTAAGATCAGCTCCGTTTTTTAATAAATGAGTTGCAAATGAATGTCTTAGAGTATGAGGACTTATTTTTTTATTAAGACCAATCCTTTTATAACTATCGCTTATTATTTTAAATATCATAGATCTAGTTAAGCCTCGTCCATACCTGTTTAAAAAAACTATGTCAGAAAACTTAGTATCTATAATTGAATTATCTCTTATCTTCAAATATTTTCTAATTTCATTTGATGCTATATCCCCAAGTGGGACAAATCTTTCTTTATTGCCTTTCCCAACTATTTTAATAATATTTTCTTTAAAAAAAATATTTGATAGTTTTAAATTAACTAACTCACTTACTCTCATTCCAGTCCCATAGAGTACTTCAATAATGGTCCTATTTCTTTGGCCAAAATTTTCCTTTATATCAAATGATTTGATTAATTTTTCTATCTCTAATTCAGTTAATACCTCTGGAAGATTCTTTTCTAATTTAGGTGATTCAATATCAGAAATAGGCGACTTTTTTATATATCCTTCAAAAATAAGGTAATTAAAAAAGCTTTTAATAGATGAGATACTCCTTGCTTGACTTCTTGACTTTTTATTAGATAAATTATTATAAAGATAATTTTTTACAGTTTCAGGTCTGCAGTTAAAAGGTGTATCGGACATTTGATTAGACTGAATAAAATTTTTGAACAAATTAAGATCATACTCATAGCTTTTAATTGAGTTGATACTTAAACCTCTTTCTAGTTTTAGATAGTTTTTAAAATTTTCGAAGCTAGAATCCCAATTCATTTTAATTTTTTAATTAGTCTTTAAGCATTACCTTTATAATATATGAAAATAACAATAATTAATGGCCCTAACCTTAATCTTCTTGGTACAAGAGAAACTGACATATATGGAAGTCAGAATTTTGAATCTTACCTAGATTCACTAAAGACATTTTTTGCAGATGTAGATATTGATTATTTTCAGTCAAACATTGAAGGTGAGATTATTAATTTCATTCAAAATTCAAAAAATTCCAATGGTATTATATTAAATGCTGCAGCATACACCCATACGTCTGTTGGTATTGCTGATGCTGTTAAATCTATTGATTGTAAAGTTATTGAGGTTCATATTTCAAATACTTTTTCAAGAGAAGAATTTAGGCACAATTCATATCTTTCTCCTGTGGTAGATGGTATAATAATTGGATTTGGATTAGATAGCTACAGACTTGCCTTAGAAAGTATAATTAGAGGTGAATAACTTCATCATATGCATCAGCAACAGCTTCCATCAAAGCTTCACTCATTGTTGGGTGTGGGTGAACAGCATTTAGTATCTCTTTACCTGTTGTTTCAAGTTTCCTGCCAAGAACTGCTTCAGCGATCATGTCAGTTACACCTGCTCCAATCATATGACAACCGAGCCACTCTCCATATTTTTCATCAAAAATTACCTTAACAAAACCATCAGAGTGACCAGAGGCTTGCGCTTTTCCTGAAGCTGTAAATGGAAACTTACCAACCTTTATATTATATCCCATTTCCAATGCTCTCTCTTCTGTTAAACCAACAGATGCTACCTCAGGTGAACAGTAAGTACATCCTGGAATATTATCATAATTAATCGGTTCCACATCGTGATTGGTAATTTTTTCAACACAAAGTATTCCTTCTGCAGATGCGACATGTGCTAAAGCCTGACCAGAAGTTATATCTCCAATAGCATAATATCCAGGAATATTAGTTTTATAAAATTCATCAACAATAATCTTGTCTTTGTCGACAGCAATTCCAACCTCTTCTAAACCAATATTTTCAATGTTACTTTTATAGCCAACTGCTGAGAGTACAATATCAGCCTCATGATCAGATATTTGACCATCAGATTTAACTTGAACTTTAACTCCCTTACCTTTTACATCAGATGAGATTACCTCTGAGTTAGTTAAAATCTCAATTCCTGATTTTTTAAAAGTTTTGTTTAGCTGATTAGATATATCTTTATCTTCGACAGGTAAAATTCTATCCATATATTCAATGATTTTCACTTCAGTTCCCATTGAATTATAGAAATAAGCAAACTCAATACCTATTGCTCCAGAACCAACTATTATCATCTTTTTTGGTTGCTTTTGAAGAGTCATTGCTTCTCTATATCCAATTATCTTTTTACCATCTTGAGGTATTGAATCGATAACTCTTGATCTACCTCCAGTTGCAATTATAATATTATCTGCTTCAAAATCCATTTCAGTTCCGTCATTTTCTACAGAGACAATTTTATTTGGTTTAATTTTACCATATCCATTTATAACCTCAATTTTATTTTTCTTCATAAGAAAATTTACACCTTTACTCATACCACTGGCTACATCTCTACTCCTCTTTACTACAGCATCAAAATCTTTATCAAAATCTTTAATTTTTAGGCCATATGCTTCAGCTTTTTTTATGTATTCAAAGACTTGAGCAGATTTAAGCAACGCTTTGGTAGGAATGCATCCCCAATTTAAACAAACGCCACCTAAGCTTTCCTTCTCAACTATAGCAGTTTTTAATCCTAATTGGGATGCTCTTATTGCTGTTACATATCCTCCTGGCCCACTACCTAAAACTATTAAGTCAAATTTCTTACTCATTTTTATTATTTATGAAATTAATACTTGCAGAATTTACACAATATCTTTTGCCTGTAGAAGTTGGACCATCATCAAATACATGACCTTGATGACCTCCACAGTTAGAGCATAATATTTCTGTTCGAATCATACCTAAACTAGTATCTTTTTTGTAGGTTATTGCTCCAGGTATAGCACTCTCATAACTTGGCCATCCACAATTAGACATAAATTTGTTATTACTCTTGAATAGCGGTTGTCCGCATCCTTTGCAAACATATACACCATCCTCAAAGTGCATGTTATAAATGCCAGTATGTGGCCTTTCTGTTCCTTTGTTTCTAAGAATATCATATTCTTCAGGAGATAGTTCTTCTCTCCATTCTTTGTCTGTTTTACTCACGTTATAAGTTATTTTAGGTTTCTCAGATTTTGTGTTTGTTTGACAATTTAGCATTGAAAAGCTAAAAATTAAAACAACAAATAAGTGTATTTTATTGTACATCTATTTTTTTGACAAATATATATATCTTTTGATTTATTTGCTTAATTTGTTAATCATTTAAATTTATGCTTAATAAAAAATCTGACCTTCCCAGAGGAAGTAAAAAACTAATTCGAGCATGGACATTTTATGATTGGGCAAACTCAGTTTATTCATTAGTAATATCATCAGCTATATTCCCAATATATTATTCTACTCACGTATTTTCGGACACAAATTCAATATTGATATTCAACATTGATATTAATAAAGATACTTTGATAAGTCTTTTATCAGGTTTGTGTTTTTTAATTATAGCTTTTCTTTCTCCAATGTTAAGTGGAATTGCCGACTACATTGGAAATAAAAAAATATTTATGAAGTTTTTTGTTTATATGGGCTCATTTTCTTGTATGAGTTTATATTGGTTTGAGTTAGAAAACATAGAGATTAGTCTCTTGCTATATTTTTTCTCTTTACTTGGGTTTTGGGGAAGTTTGGTTTACTACAATTCATATTTAAATGATATTACCTTTCCAAAGCAAGCAAATTCAGTAAGCGCTAAGGGCTATACAATGGGATATATTGGAAGTGTAATACTATTACTAATAAATTTAATTATGATTTATTTTTTTGAAGATCTTGGATTTGATTCTGATAAAAGTGCTATGAAATTATCATTTGCTTTAACTGGTTTATGGTGGCTTGGTTTTAGTCAATACTCATTTTATTATTTGCCAAAGGGTAATAACAAAATTAATTTTCCAAAGAATATTATTTGGAATGGATTTAAAGAATTAAAAGGTGTTTATAAAATTATCCGTTCAAGCAAAAGGTTTACAAGGTTTTTATTAGCATTTTTTATTTTTTCATTTTCCCTTCAAACTGTATTATATATTGCTTCTTATTTTGGAGTAAATGAAATTCAGTGGTCAAGTCCAACTGAACAAACATCAGGTCTGATTATAAGTATTTTATTAATTCAAATTGTTGCAATAGGAGGAGCTTTTGGTTTTACCAAATTAGCTCAAAGGTTTGGTAATATTTTGGTTCTAACTATTGCCATATTTTTATGGGGAGCAGTATGTGTTTATGCATATTTTATTTATTCTCCAGATCAATTTTATTTAATTGCTGGACTTGTAGGATTGCTAATGGGTGGAACCCAAACCGTTGCAAGAGCTACATTCTCCTTATTTATTCCTCAGACTAGTGATACCACTTCTTTTTTTAGTTTTTACGATGTTACAGAAAAAATAGGTATTTTCTTTGGTCTCTTATTCTATGCATTTGCAGCTCAAATTACAGGTACTGTTAGATTTTCAGTTATAATTTTTATGTTTTTCTTTTTTCTAGGTGCAATTCTTTTAACAAGAGTTCCAAAAATTGACAGAAATAGGTTGGCATAGCTTTTGCCTTTATTATTATGTTGTTTTTGTTTATAACAAATATCCTATTGATTATTGTTTTATTATGACAAAATGACTCAAAAACAAATAAATGAGTTTAATTTTTAATAACATAGACAAAATGTCATTTGATGATTTAGGTGATGAATCTGAATTTATTCCATTAATGACCTCAGAAGATGAAGAGGCTCTTGAGAAAGAAAATCTTCCTGAGGTACTACCTATATTACCATTAACAAATACTGTTCTTTTTCCTGGTGTTGTGATACCAATTAATGCAGGTAGAGACAAGTCTATAAAGCTTATAAATGATGCTAACAAATCAAACAAACTCATTGGTGTTGTATCTCAGAAAGATATTAAGAATGAAAATCCATCTATAGAAGATATATACAGTGTTGGAACTGTTGCTAAAATTTTAAGAGTTTTAAAAATGCCTGATGGTAACACCACAGTGATTATACAGGGTAAGAAAAGATTTAAAATTAAATCAGTTGTTAAAACTGATCCATACATTCAAGCGACTATCAGTTCTTTACCTGATAAAAATCAAAGAAAATCCAACAACAAATTTACCGCGACTATTGATGCAATAAGAGATATTGCTTTAAAAATTATTAAGGAGAACCCTAATATTCCTTCTGAAGCATCATTTGCAATTAAAAATATTCATAGCTCTGCCTTTCTTATAAATTTTGTATGCTCAAATATGAATATCTCAGTTAAAGATAAACAAGACTTGTTATCAAGTTTGAATATAGAAAATAGAGCATTAAAATGTTTAAAATTTCTTAATGTTGAATATGAAAAACTTGCTTTAAAAAATGATATTCAATCTAAGGTTAGAAATGACTTAGACCAGCAACAACGTGAATATTATCTTCAACAACAGATGAAAACGATTCAAGAGGAGCTTGGTGAAAACTCATATCAAGAGGATATACAAGAGTTAATAAATAAATCAAAGAATAAAAATTGGAATCAAGATATCAAAGAACATTTTGAAAAAGAATTAGCAAAGCTTAAAAGAATGAATTCTCAGGTAGCAGAATATTCTGTTCAACGAAATTATCTTGATTTAATTGTTGATCTACCATGGGAGAATTACTCAGAAGATAATTTTGATTTAAATAAAGCCCAAAAAATATTAGATAGAGATCACTTTGGGCTTGATGATGTTAAAAAGAGAATTATAGAATATTTAGCTGTTTTAAAATTGAGAAGTGATATGAAATCTCCAATATTATGTCTTCATGGGCCGCCAGGAGTTGGAAAAACATCACTGGGTAAATCAATTGCAAAATCTATTAACAGGGAATATGTTAGAGTTTCACTCGGAGGCTTAAGGGATGAAGCTGAAATAAGAGGTCACAGAAAAACTTATATTGGGGCAATGCCTGGTAGAATAATACAAAGCATTAGAAAATCAGGAACTTCAAATCCAGTCTTTGTTCTTGACGAGGTAGATAAAATTTCAAGTGGATCTCAAGGTGATCCAAGCTCTGCACTTTTGGAACTTCTTGATCCCGAACAGAATAATTCATTCCATGATAATTTTCTTGAAGTTGGGTATGATTTATCTAAAGTTATGTTTATTGCGACTGCAAATAGTTTATCTACAATGCATCCTGCACTTTTAGATAGAATGGAATTAATAAATGTATCAGGGTATACATCTGAGGAGAAAGTTTCAATAGCATCAAAATTCCTTGTCAAAAAACAATTAACTGAACATGGTTTGAAACCAACTGACTTTAAATTATCAAGTAAGGTGTTAAAAGATATAATTAGTGATTACACAAGGGAATCTGGAGTAAGAAATTTAGAGAAGCAAATTGCAAAATTAATCAGAAATAGAGCAAAGAACATAGTTTCTAATTCAAAGCTTAATAATTCAAAAGACCAAAACTTTTTAAAAGATGTGCTCGGTCCAAAAAAGTTTTTTAGAGATAAATATGAGAGCAATAATGTAGCTGGAATAGTTACAGGTCTTGCATGGACATCTGTTGGAGGTGAAATTTTATTTATTGAATCCTCTATATCTGAAGGAAAAGGAAACCTTTCTATAACTGGGAACTTAGGAAAAATAATGAAAGAATCTGCTATCATTGCATTGGAATTCATAAAGTCAAATCAAAAAGAATTAGGAATTGAAAAAGACCTTGACTTTTCTAAGTATAATATACATATTCATGTACCAGAAGGAGCAACTCCAAAAGATGGACCTAGTGCAGGGATTACAATTCTAACTTCATTAGTTTCACTTTTTACTCAGAAAAGAGTTAAAAAAAATATTGCTATGACTGGAGAGATTACTCTAAGAGGTAAAGTGCTCCCGGTAGGTGGAATAAAAGAAAAGATTCTTGCTGCTAAAAGAGCAAATATTAAAGAAATTATTTTAAGTTCATATAATAAAAAAGATATACAGGAGATAAATCCTAAATATCTCAAAGGACTAAAATTTATATATGTTGACTCTATGAAAGATGTTATATCAAATTCCATAATAAATCGAAAAGTTACTAACCCTAAGTTAATTTGATTTGGATACAGTAATTATTGCTATTGATGGTCAAGCATCAACAGGTAAGAGCACTCAAGCAAAAAAATTAGCTGAAAATCTCAATTATGATTATAGAGACTCAGGAGCATATTACAGGGCAATTACACTTTACTTGTTAGATAATAATATTAAATTCGATTTTAATATTACTGATAAAATACTTTATAAAATAAACATTAAACAGACATATGAAGAGGGACAATTTAGAATTTACCTAAACGATTATGATGTTACTGATAAGATAAGAGGCCATAAGGTATCTTTAAATGTTAGTAACTATGCAAAAAAACCAGAGATTAGAAAGTTTGTCTTTGATCAATTGAGGAAATCCAGTGAATCCAATTCTTTAGTTGTAGACGGTCGTGATATTGGAACTGTAGTCTTCCCTAATGCTGATTTTAAATTCTTTTTAGTTGGTAAACCTAAAATTAGAGCTGAGAGAAGACATAAACAAATTAATGATGAATCTGTAAAAGTTGATATTATTGAAGAAGAAATCAAACAAAGGGATAAAACTGATTCAACTAGAGAAATTGCCCCATTAAAGAAGGCTATAGATGCATTTAAGATAGATGTATCAAACCTTACAATTAATGAAGTTTTTAATAAAATACTCCAAAAAATTAAGTCAGATTAGATAAAAAACTAATCTAATTTTGCCAATAACTTAATTAATTATATTTTTGCGCTCTATGAGTGAAGAAAATAGCGTTAATACTAATATTGAGGAGACAGAAAAACCTGATAAAGCTTCTACTAAAAAAGCTTCTACAAAGAAAGCTTCTACAAAAAAAACTGCTACAAAGAAAGCAGATACTCAAGATGATTTTCTAACAAGTTTTAATTGGCATCAATACCAAGAAGGTATAGATGAGCTTGATGAAAAACAAATTAAAGAATTTGAGAAACTAGTTGAGAAAAACTTTGTTGACACTTCTGATGACAATATTATAGAAGGAGAAGTAATACATTTAACAGAGAAAGATGTTATAATAGATATTAATGCTAAATCAGAAGGTGTAATCTCAAAAAATGAATTTAGATACAACCCAGAGCTAAAAGTAGGTGATAAGGTAGAGGTTATTGTTGATACTAGAGAGGATAAATCTGGACAATTAGTCCTTTCACACAGAAAAGCAAGAGTAATTAAAGCGTGGGATAGAGTTAATGATGCTCATGATAAAAGTGAGATTGTTCAAGGATACGTGAAGTGTAGAACTAAAGGTGGTATGATTGTAGATGTTTTTGGAATTGAAGCTTTTCTTCCAGGTTCTCAAATAGATGTGAAACCTATTAGAGATTATGATCAGTATACAAATAAAAACATGGATTTTAAAGTTGTAAAGATTAACCATGAGTTTAAAAATGTAGTTGTGTCTCACAAAGCTTTAATTGAAGCTGATATTGAAGAGCAGAAAAAAGGAATAATTAGTCAGCTTGAAAAAGGGCAAGTACTTGAAGGTACAGTTAAAAATATGACTTCTTATGGAGTTTTTATAGATTTAGGAGGGGTTGATGGGCTTATTCACATTACAGATTTATCATGGAGTAGAATTAATCATCCAAGCGAGATCCTTGAGCTTGATCAATTAATAAAAGTTGTAATTCTTGATTTTGATGATGATAAATCTAAAATTCAACTCGGTTTAAAACAATTAACTGATCATCCATGGGATAAATTAGGAGATGATATTAAAGAAGGTTCTAAAGTTTCTGGTAAAGTAGTTGTAATAGCAGATTATGGAGCATTTATTGAAATTGATGAAGGAATAGAAGGGTTAGTTCATGTCTCTGAAATGTCCTGGTCTACTCATCTAAGAAGTGCTCAAGATTTTGTTAATGTTGGGGATAATATCGAAGCTATTGTTCTTAACCTTGACAGAGAATCAAGAAAGATGTCACTTGGAATGAAACAATTATCTGAGGACCCATGGACTGATATTACAAACAAGTTCCCTATTGGGTCAAAGCATAAAGGATCAGTAAGAAACTTTACAAACTTTGGTGTATTTATTGAACTCGAGGAGGGTATTGATGGACTAATCTACATATCTGATTTATCATGGACAAAAAAGATAAAACATCCATCAGAGTTCCTATCAATTGAAGATAAAATTGATGTAGTTATTCTTGATTTAGATGTTGATGGAAGAAAATTGAGCTTGGGACACAAACAGACTAAAGACAATCCATGGGATTTATATGAAAAAGACTTTGCTGTCGATACTATTCATAAATCAGAAGTTTCCGAAATCGTTGATAAAGGTGCCATAATAGGTTTCAATGATGATATTTCCGCCTTTTGTCCTTTAAGACACATGGATAAAGCAGATGGTTCAAAACTTGAAAAGGGAGAAATTGCTGAGTTTAAAGTAATAGAGTTTAGTAAAGAATTTAAGAGAGTAGTTGTATCTCATCTGCTAGCTCATGGTAATGATCCCTCACCAGATGATTCTGACTCTGAAAAGAAAAAAAATAAAAAATCTAAGAAGAAAGATGATGAATAAATTTAAATCCTCAATTACTTGAGGATTTTTTTTGTTATAAACTTAAAACTTAAAATTTATATTTTTGTATTAATAAATAATCATGCCCAAAAAAGTTCTTTTAGACTCAAAAAAAATAGATATTATTCTAAATAGGCTTGTATGTCAACTTGTTGAAAATCACAAAGATTTTAATAATACAGTTTTAATTGGTCTACAACCTAGGGGCATCTATTTAATCGAAAAGATCCTTAATATATTTAAAAAAAAATATCCTAATATCAATATTGAAAGTGGAATTCTAGACATTACTTTTTTTAGAGATGATTTTAGAAGATCTGAAAAAACACTTAAAGCTAGCTCAACACAAATAAATTTTTCTATAGAAAATAAAAATGTTGTTCTAATAGATGATGTACTTTTTACTGGACGAAGTATTAAAGCCGCTATGTCCTCAATTGATTCATATGGAAGGCCAAATTCAATTGAGTTATTAGTATTAATTGATAGAAGGTATAAAAGAGAGATACCGATTCAAGCAAATTACTGCGGTGCAAAAATAGATACTTTTAAAGGGGATAAAGTAAATGTTGTTTGGAATGAAAATTCAAAAAAAGA
>Ga0208390_1000176_pt1 | contig 20744 bp, 12 predicted proteins | sample Knorr_S7_td_Surf_FD_185594 | JGI IMG/M metagenome (GOLD analysis project Ga0208390, IMG submission 185594) | Marine microbial communities from Southern Atlantic Ocean transect - Knorr_S7_td_SurfaceA_ad_6m_LV_A (SPAdes) (version 2) | ecosystem: Environmental > Aquatic > Marine > Oceanic | place...
ATTGGAGAGTTTTCTAATGGATTTTTGTAATAATCAATTGCGGGTAAAATGTCAGCAACAGAAATTATAATTATTGAAAATAGCGATGCAAAAATACCAGCTATTACAATTTGATTAGCTCTTTTTCTTCCATATATTTCTGAGATAATGTCAGTCACCAAAAAAGTTATTGGATATGGTAAAATTCCAACTGAAAGTTCAAATAATTTCTTTCCAAAAATTTCAATACCAAAAAAATCAATAAAAATAAATTTTTGAAAAATTAAATTTGATACTACTAATGATGTGATGAATAAAGCACCTAGATATAAATATAATTTCTCTGCAGATTTTTTTTTCTGCATTTATCTAATGTTCAAAGTATACGGTATTCTTGCTTGAATAATTTCCTTTTTTGTGAGTAGACTTTTTTCAGAGTCAAAAATCATTACAATTTCGCTTGGCAGTTTATTTTTAATTTTGCCAAAAGGCCCACTGAACAACTCTTCATAAATAGTTTCTAAATCTTCAATATATTTGGGATAGACTGAAATTTTGTAGTCTTCAATATCTGCAAGTTTAGAAGCTCTCTCTAGAGCAACATCCATACCACCAAGATGATCAATCAAACCAATTTCTTTCGCTTTTTTTCCAGACCATACTCTACCTTGAGCAATTTCGTGAACTTCTTCTATACTCATACTACGACCATTAGAAACTCTTTTTAAAAATGTGTCATAAATTTGTTTAATCGACGATTTTACTTCATTCCTAAAATCATTTGAGACAGGTTCAAATGGAGAATACCCCATAGATTGTTTATTTGTCATTACTTGTTCAGCATTGACTCCCCATCTGGTTGCTATTTTATTAAAATTTGGTAATGTTCCAAGAACTCCAATAGAGCCGGTAATAGTTGTTGGCATAGCAACAATTTCATCAGCACCTGCAGAAATATAATATCCTCCTGATGCAGCCACATTACCCATAGAAACAACTACAGTTTTATTCTTTTTTAATTCTTCAATTTCTTCCCAAATAAGTTCTGATGCAAATGCGCTGCCGCCTGGTGAGTTTACTCTTATAACTACAGCTTTAATGTTATCTTTCTTTCCAATACTTTTCAAAGTTCTAACTAACTTTCCGCTACCAATAACTTCAGTACTTCCTTCTCCGTAAATAATTGGACCTTCAGCATATACTACTGCAATTCTGTTTGATGATTTAATTTTTTTACTATTAGGAACATTTAAATATGAAGCGAGGCTTATAAATTCTACATCTTCATCAATTTCCTTAATTTTTTCATCGTAGTTTCTTTGTGTAACAATACCATCAACTAGAGAATGTTTTAAGGCACTATTTGCATTTTTTCCTGCTAAATTATCAGCTAAAACATTAAGTTTTTTAACGTCAATACCTCTACTGTCTGCAATATCATCAACCATCTCAGACCAAACATCACTTAAAATAGTTTTAATTTGTATTCTATTCTCATTACTCATTTTATCAAATAGATATGGCTCTACAGCACTTTTGTATTTACCTTGCCTAATTACTTCCATAGTAACTCCTGACTTTTCTTGAGCGCTTTTATAATACATAACTTCCGCACTTAAACCTCTAAAATCTACTAATCCCTCAGGATGTACAAAAATTGAATCTGCAATTGAAGCTAAGAAATAGTCGGCTTGAGTATAACCGTCAGAGTAAGCCTTAATAAACTTACCACTTTCTTTAAATTTTTTTAATCCATTTCTTAATGCTACCAAATTAGAGGTCCCTCCCGCAGCACTCATATTTTTGATACTGATACCGATGATTTTGTCATCACTAGATGCCATTTCAAGCGCGGGTAATATTGTATTTAGACCAAATCCTGCAGATTCAATTTCTAAAGCATCAAAAAAAGAAAAATCTTGAGGCTCTCTGTCAAAAATAGGTTTACTTGTGTCTAAAACTAGAACAGTTTTTTCATCAATTTCTACTTCAAAGTCTTCTTGTTCTAAAAGAGCTATTGAACCAGCAAAAAAAACAAACATGAATACAAAAAATAAGCCAATTGCAATGAAAGTCCCCAGCGCGGAACTTATGAGGTTTTTAAAAAAATCCATACAAAAAAATTAAGAAGTCAAATATAACAATTAATAAATCTTTTTTTTCATTTTTGCAAGATGTCATTAGTTTATATATCAATTGGCAGTAATTTAGGTAATAGATTTGATAATATTCAAAGAGGTATCAATTTGTCAAATGAAAAATTAGGAAAAGTTTTAAAGATTTCTTCAATTTATCAGTCTAACTCAGTTGGATTTAAAGGAAAGAAATTTCTTAACGCTTGTTTTTCAATAGAAACATCTCTATCACCAGAAAAATTACTTAAAAACATATTACTTATTGAAACAAAATTTGGTAGAGTTAGAACAAATGATAATAAATACAGAAACAGAACTATAGACTTAGATATTTTGTTTTATGATGACTTGATTATTGACACCAAAAATCTCAAGATTCCTCACAGTTCCATGCATAAAAGAGAGTTCGTGCTTTGTCCATTAAATCAAATTGCAACTAGTAAGATACATCCTGCGAAAAAAAAGACTGTGAGTCAGCTTTTAAATGATTTTAATCCAAAAACAAAAATTTCAATCTCAAAAATGAAATTATTACATCCACAATTAAATATATTATCAAGCTTTTCTTACATTTCATTTGAGGGTATTATTGGATGTGGTAAAACCACAATGGCTAATAAATTATCAGATATTTTGAATTATAAATTAATCAATGAGAGATTTGCGGACAATCCTTTTTTACCAAAGTTTTACTTGAAGCCAAAGCGATATGCTTTTCCATTGGAACTTTCTTTTTTAGCAGATAGGTTTAAACAAATTGTTGAAGAATCTGAGCAGCTTAATTTTTTTAAAAGTGGAATTGTCTCTGATTATCACATAATAAAATCATTAATTTTTTCAAGAATCACATTAGAAAAAGATGAATTTAAACTTTTTAAGAATTTTTATAATGTATTGTATAAAACAATAAACCAACCAAACATTTGCATCTATTTAAAACAATCTCCAAACAGAGCTCTTGAAAACATAAAAAAAAGGGGCAGAAGCTATGAGCAGAATATTTCATTAAAATATTTAAATAAACTTTCACAAGGATATGACCAATATTTCAGTTCTGTCAATAATAAAAATCTTTTTATTAATGTTGATATACAAGATTTAGACTTCGTTTTAAATGATGAAGATTTTACTAAACTAATTAATAGGATTAACCTTTGTTTGGACTCAATTGACAAAAAAAATGCCACATTGCAATAGCTGAGGATGAAGCTACGTTAAAAGAGTGTTTCGTCCCAATTTGTGGAATTTCAACAGAAACATCCGATTTACTTATCACGTCGTGATGAACTCCATTCAATTCATTTCCAAGAATTAATGCATATTTTTTGTTTGGTTCTACAACAAAATTATCAAGATTGATGGAATGATGTACTTGTTCAACTACACATAATATATATCCTTCAAGTGCATAATCTTTTAGAGCTTCATTAGTATTTTTATAATACTTCCAGTCAACACTGCTTGTTGAACCTATTGCAGTTTTATTAATGTCCCTATGGGGAGGCACAGGTGTAATTCCACACAAACAAATTTTTTGAATTCTAAAGCAGTCTGCTGTTCTAAATATAGCACCAACATTATTTCTACTTCTAATATTATCCAAAATCAAAACAATCGGAGTTTTTGGTGATTTTTTAAATTCAGTTAAACTGAGCCTTTCAAGTTCTTCGACTTTCTTTTTCATTTATTAAAGTTACAATATTGTGTTTTTTAAATTGGTAATTTAGCTTATACAAATCAAATAATTGACTTCAAAAAAAATAAATAAAGAAACTCCCTTGATGAAACAATACAATCAAGTTAAGGGCAAATATCCTGATGCGATACTTTTATTTCGAGTAGGAGACTTTTATGAGACTTTTGGTCTGGATGCTGTAAAAACTTCAAAAATTTTGGGAATTGTTTTAACCAAAAGAGGTGCAGGTAGTACTAGTGAAACTGAACTTGCAGGATTTCCATATCATGCGTTAAACAATTACTTACCAAAATTGGTAAGAGCAGGACATAGAGTAGCAATTTGTGATCAGTTAGAAAACCCAAAGCTTGCGAAAAAAATTGTTAAAAGAGGAGTAACTGAACTAATTACTCCTGGCGTTGCACTTACGGATGGAGTACTAGAGACAGATAAAAATAATTTTTTAGGTGCAATTTACATTGATTCAAATAAAATTGGATTGGCATATGTGGACGTGTCTACTGGTGAATTTTTTTGGACTCAAGGAAATAACTCAGAAATCAAATCTTTAATCCACAAACTTGAAATTAAAGAGATTTTAATTTCTAAGTCGCAAAAAAAACAAATTTTTGATATTATTGATCGACATTTACCAATTTTTATATTAGAAGATTGGGTTTTCAATGAGAATTATTCTAAAGAAAAAATTTATCACCATTTTGAAGTAAAAACTTTAAAAGGCTATGGATTTAAAGCAAATGATCCTGCTTTAATAGCGTCGGGAGCTGTAATCCATTATTTGATTGATACGCATCATTCTGAATTAAAACATATTTCTAAAATTCAACGTGTCCAATTAAATGAGCAGTTTTGGATGGATGAATTTACAATCAGAAATCTTGAATTAATTAATTCAAATTCATCTGACGGTGTTTCATTACTTGAAACAATTGATTTTACTTCTACCCCAATGGGTGCAAGATTATTAAGAAGATGGATTACAAATCCTCTCACAAATGTAAAATCAATTGATAATAGACTAAACTCGATTGAAAGCATTGTTAATTATCCAAACTTATCAGATTTTTTAATTGAGAACTTAAAACATATAAGCGATATTGAAAGATTAGCTGCTAAAATTGCTACAAGAAGAATAACCCCACGAGAAGCTAATGCATTAAAATCTTCTTTAAAATTTTCAGAAACTATTTTTAATAAAATTAGCGAACTTGATTCAATTCAAAGATTAATCTCAAAAAATGTTGAAACAAATGAATTACAAAAATTAATTGGTAATTATTTAAATGCAGATGCACCAACAATTATTGGAAAGGGTGATACAATAAAAGCTGGTCTTTCTAAGGAACTTGATGATTTGAGAAAAATTTCAAGGGATGGTAAAAAGACATTAGAAGACATGCTAGAAAGAGAAATTAACAATACAGGAATTTCATCCCTCAAAATATCTTTTAACAATGTTTTTGGATACTATATTGAGGTTAGAAATATTCACAAAGACAAAGTACCCGTTGGCTGGATTAGAAAACAAACGTTAGTAAATGCAGAAAGGTATATCACTGAAGAGTTAAAAGATTATGAAAATAAAATTTTGGGAGCTGAAGAAAATATATTGTCACTTGAGAATAAATTATTTAATGAACTTCAAAGTAAAATGAGTAATCATATTAATTCTCTTCAAATGGTTTCTTCAGACATATCAAAATTAGATGTAATATGTGGATTTTCTTGTCTTTCGTTAAAATATAATTTTAGTAAACCTAAATTAAATTCAAGTTCTAAATTAAAAATTATTGAAGGCCGACACCCTGTTATTGAGAGGCAACTTCCTGCAGAAAATCCATATATTCCAAATGATATTTACTTAGATAATAAAGATCAACAAATATTAATGATAACTGGGCCGAATATGTCTGGAAAATCTGCCATATTACGTCAAACAGCTTTAATTGTAATATTAGCACAAATAGGTTGTTATGTACCTGCAAAAGAATCTGAAATTGGGATAATTGACAAATTATTTACTAGAGTTGGCGCGAATGATAATTTGTCTAAAGGAGAGTCTACTTTTATGGTTGAAATGTTTGAAACAGCAGCAATTATCAATAACTTATCTGATAAAAGTTTAATTTTATTGGACGAGATTGGCCGAGGCACAAGTACTTATGATGGAATTTCAATAGCATGGGCAATAGCAGAATATTTACACAATCATCCTAACAAGGCGAAGACATTATTTGCAACACATTATCACGAATTAAATGGCATGTCTAGCGAATTTGAAAGAATTAAAAATTTTAATGTTTCAGTAAAAGAAACTGGTGATGATGTATTGTTTTTAAGAAAATTAGTTCCAGGTGGTAGTGCTCATAGTTTTGGAATTCATGTTGCAAAAATGGCAGGAATGCCAAAGTGGATTTTGTCTCGGTCAAAAGAAATATTAAAACAACTTGAAAAAACTAGAAAATCTGAAATTATTGATCCAGATTCATCCCTACAACTAAATATGTTTGAAATTGATGATCCACTTTTATCGGAAATTCGCGAGCAGATTAATTCTTTGGAAATTGATGAAATTAAACCTATTGAAGCTCTTATGATTCTAAACGAGTTAAGAAGAAAGCTGTCAAAAAATTAGCATTTAAAAACCGATATTTTATTACATTTGCAACCCAACTGCGAAAGTAGCTCAGTGGTAGAGCGTCACCTTGCCAAGGTGAGGGTCGCGGGTTCAAATCCCGTCTTTCGCTCTTTTTCGTATTGCTCGAGTGGTGGAATTGGTAGACACGTTGGACTTAAAATCCAATGAGCAGCAATGTTCGTGCGGGTTCAAGTCCCGCCTCGAGTACAAAACGGGAGACATTTTAAGTTTTGTCTTCCGTTTTTATTTATAATTTTATAAGATATCATGGGACAAAAGGATTCGGTTCAAAAATATTGGCATCTTAATATAAAAATTATTTCAATACTATTGTTTTTTTGGTTTGCAGTTTCATTTGGATGTGGTATTCTTTTTGCTGAGCAACTTAATGGAATAAAAATTGGTGGATTTAAATTAGGATTTTGGTTTGCTCAACAAGGCTCTATCTTTTCTTTTGTAATTATAATTTTTACTTATATATATATAATGAACAGACTAGATAAAAAATATAAAATAAATAAGTAGTGGAATTACAATATCTAATTTGGATTGTAGTGGGACTAAGTTTCTCATTATATATTGGAATTGCAATTTGGTCAAGAGCAGCATCAACAAAAGATTTTTATGTCGCAGGGGGAGGAGTTAATCCAATCGCAAATGGTATGGCTACCGCTGCAGATTGGATGTCTGCAGCATCTTTTATTTCAATGGCAGGTATTATTTCATTTGGAGGATATGATGGCTCAGTCTTTTTGATGGGTTGGACAGGAGGGTTTGTTCTTCTTGCATTATTAATAGCTCCTTACCTAAGAAAATTCGGAAAATATACTGTGCCTGATTTCATTGGCGATAGATACTACTCAAACTCTGCTCGAACTGTAGCTGTTTTTTGTGCTTTAATTGTTTCGTTTACTTACATAGCAGGACAGATGTTAGGTGTTGGTTTGGTTTTTTCTAGATATTTAGAAGTTGATATTGTAAATGGTATTTTAATTGGAATGGGGATAGTTCTTTTTTATGCAGTTTTGGGTGGCATGAAAGGAATTACATATACTCAGGTCGCACAATATTGTGTAATGATTTTTGCATTTATGGTCCCAGCTGTGTTTATTTCCCTATTGGTGACTGGAAATGTAATTCCACAATTTGGTTTTGGTTCAACTACAACTGATGGAGTTTATTTGTTAGATAAACTTGATGGATTACACAAAGATTTAGGATTTAATCTTTATACAACAGGAAGTAAGTCAATCATCGATATGTTTTGTATCACAATGGCTCTTATGATAGGTACAGCTGGATTACCACACGTAATAGTACGTTTCTTTACAGTAAAAAAAGTTAGCGATGCAAGAAAATCTGCTGGATGGGCTTTATTATTTATAGCAATTCTATACACTACTGCCCCTGCGATTGCAGTTTTTTCAAGAACAAACCTTATTGAAACTGTTTCTGAAAAGCCTTATAAAAATATGCCCGAATGGTTTAGCAAATGGGAAACTACTGGTCTTCTCAAATTTAATGATAAGAATGATGATGGCTTAATTCAATATTCTTCAGAGCAGATTACTAATGAACTTTACGTTTCGCCTGATATTATGGTTTTAGCAAACCCTGAAATCGCACAATTACCCAATTGGGTAATTGCTTTGTTAGCTGCAGGTGCATTAGCTGCAGCTTTGTCTACAGCAGCTGGTCTACTTTTGGTAATTTCTTCCTCAATCTCTCATGATTTATTAAAAAAAATTTTTATGCCTAAAATTTCTGAAAAAGGTGAATTAATAGCTGCTCGTGTTTCAGCAACTTTAGCTGTTTGTTTGGCTGGATGGTTTGCGATTAACCCTCCTGGTTTTGTCGCTGAAACGGTTGCACTTGCTTTTGGTTTGGCAGCATCTTCTTTTTTTCCAGCGATTTGTTTGGGAATTTTTTCCAAAAGAGTTAATAAAGAGGGTGCTATGAGTGGAATGCTTTGTGGAATATCTCTGATGTTGATTTATATTCTTAAATTCAAATTTGGTTTTTTTGGTGGAGGTACAAGTGATGATTGGTGGTTTGGTGTTTCGCCAGAGGGTTTTGGAACTCTGTCGATGATAGTGAACCTAATAGTGACAATTACAATAAGTTCTTTTACAAAAAAACCTTCTGAAAAAATTCAAAAATTAGTTGTAGAAATTAGAAAACCTTAGTTTTTTATTACCCTGCTGTATTGTGTAATTCCATCAAATCTGCTCTCAATGATATATACGCCGTTACCAAAATTTGAAATATCCAATGAATAATTTTGTGTATTTGGATTATATGATTTCACAAGCTTACCGCTTAAATCGTAAAAAATAATTTTTAGAATTTTTGAGTTATTTTTCGTTTGTATTTTCAATACGTTAGAGGCAGGGTTTGGATAAATCAAAATGGTGTTGTGAAAACTATTTTTATCTGTTGAAAGTGTATTAAAATCACTGCTAGGCTCCCAATTAGTGCCAACATTATTGTTTAAGTTTAAATTTTTTAACTTTAAGAAAGGCCCATCTCCATCAGGTTCTTCAGGCCATGGACTTTTGTCATCATATTCTACAAAATCAATCAGGTTACCAAATGCATCGTATAAAACTAAATCTTCGCCACCATTTGATAAATTTCGTGAAAACTCTCCATCAGCATCAAACCCATATTTAGTCTTAAAAACATCTAAATCATTGGCCAAGAAAATAGATTTGTTACCATCAATTTCATAATCATTAGGAAAATGAAAAGTGAATCCAAGTCCACCAAAATATACTCCAGTAAGATTTTCAGAATTTTCGTTTGAATTTGTTATTTCGATAAATTCAAGATCGCTTGAATTTTCATCAGCTAGTGTCTTTGGATGATAATGAATTTTTGAAATTATTAGGTTTGGTACATAATCATTTTCACACAAACTCGTATCATTTAATAGCATTGACATCCAATAAATTCTATCTCGAATGAATTCTTTTAATAATGAAATTCTCTCATCGAATTCAATATCAAAACCCCAAACTTGTTCTTGTCTTGAAACTGCTTCAGAAATTAATTCGGCAGTTGAATCTATTATGCTATTGATATTATTTTCACTTAAATGATTGTTTTCTGATGTTAGTGTAATCCATCTTTTTGATAAGTAACATTTAAAATATGGTTCATCAAACAAATTTTTCCAAAATTTAGCACCCATATTACCATATGAATGTTGCCAAACGTTAATTTTACTTCTGTCAAAACCCCATGAAAATAAATCATTACCATAAGTAAGATTAAAATCCCAAACAGGCCCAGCTCTTAGCTTACCATTTCTATCTTTATGAAAAAAAGTACTGAATTCATATGCATCAACATTTGAAGCCAGTTCATTTATTAATATGAAATTTAAAAAACTTGGAACATCAATAACTGAAGGATAACCATTATAAATTGACTTGTTTTGATTTTCGGCTTTGGTATATAAATCCTCAAAAATATTTTTTATATAGTTGTTTTGTTCGCTTGTGATATTTTCAGGTTTTGGATATTCATGAACAAAATTAGTTTCCCATCCTCCATAATTTGGCATTGACCAAGCTCTAACATCTCCACCTTCAATTTTATCTGATTTTGTAATGTAACCACCACTCAAATTAGGTAACTCATTATCATCGGCTTGTATTTTATTTAAATCAATTCGACTATCATCCGACTTTAATTTTTCAAATAAAATATAAATACCCCTGTATTCATCATTTAAAATCAATTCACAATATCTTCCCCTAGAAGCATACTCACCTATTAGGTTTGATAGTTTATAGCTAACATAATCTCTGACGAAAGTAGTGTCATATGCAATTCCGCTTAAAATCCAGTCGTTTTCTTTTGGCAAGTCAAGTAAATTAACATTATTTTTCTCTCCACTATCATCATATGTAGTCAAAGCATATTGTTGTTTTGAGAAAAGTGTAGATGATGAACCTCTTACTTCAATCTGAATATTTCCTGAGTAATTTAAATGGCTTGAGTTATCTTGGTCAGACACATAATTTCTACTACCATCTTGTCTTTCGATAATTTTCATATTTGCCTCTATTTTGGGTTCATTAGGAATTTCCTGATTTCCGTTAGTTTCTAAAATTACAATTGGTAAATTAGACGAACTAAAATTGATTTGTGAATTATAAGTTCCAGGATCACTGAACCAGTTAGGTGGTTCTCTATAACTTGATACACTTGAATTTACTTCAACAGATAAAACAGGGATAATACTCAAGTCAGATGAATCAATGGAGTAATTGTGAACTTGGATTGCAAGAACATTATCCCCTTGATTGAAAAGGTTTTTATCAATAAAATACCTTTTAGGTGCGAGACCTCTGTATAGAAATGCTTCTCCCCAATTATCACTTGTTTGATTATAAGCTACATTGTTTCCTGAAACTAAATAACGTGCTATTTCTTTACCATTTAAATATGCTATAAATCCGTCATCAAAGTCTATGTCAAGGATAACCCTGTCAACATCATTTACGTCAACAATTTGAAAATTCTTTCTAATGAATAATGAAATTGTATTTTCAATGATTGTGTTATCATCATCATCTCCATATCCAATACCGGTTGGTCCTAAAGACCAGTTTGACCAGTCGAAATCTACGGATTTCCAGCTATCTGGAAGCTCACTCTGTGGAATGATATAGTTCCAATTGTCATTAGGAACTATAACGCTTTTCCATTCGTATGATTGTGAATGAATAAAACCAAAGCAAAGAATTATAAGATAATTTTTTAGTCTGCATATAAAACAACTACTTGTCATTTTTTTGGAACTATTTTATATATTCCTTCATATGAAACAGAAATATAAATATATCCATATGGACCAATAATAACATCTCTAATTCTTCCTATACCGTCGGCTATTTTTTCTCTTTTAATAATTGTTTTGTTTTTAATTTCAAGCCTTTCTAAATATGAAAATTTCAATGATCCAACCAACAAACTTTCATTCCATCCCACATAGTTGGAATTGTTAAGATAAGCCATTCCAGATGGTGCAATTGAAGGTATCCAATAATAAATTGGTTGTTCCATACCTTTTCTTTTTGTTTCATTAGTAATCTTTGTCCCGGTATAATTTTTACCGTATGTAATCGTTGGCCATCCAAAGTTTTTGCCAGATTCAATTACATTAATTTCATCACCACCTCTTGGGCCATGTTCATGAATCCATATTTCACCATTTGGATGCAAAATCATTCCTTGGGGATTTCTATGGCCATATGAATAAATTGCTTTTTTTGCACTCTCAACATTAAAAAATGGATTATCATTTGGAATAGAACCATCATCATTAAGTCTATATATTTTTCCATTATCTTTTGAAATATCTTGAGGAAAAACATCTCTTTGACCTCTGTCACCTATTGAAAAATATAGTAGTCCTGATTTATCAAAAACAATTCTAGAACCAAAATGAACTCCTTTTTTTGTAAAAGGAATTGCTTGATATAATTTTTTAATATTTTTTAAATTATTATTTTCCAAAACTCCAGAATATAAAGCTGTATTTCCTCCGTTAGAATCTTTATTTGGAGTTGACATAGTAAAATATAAAAGATTGTTTTCTTCAAATTTTGGATGAAGGGCTATACCCATTAATCCGCCTTGGCCACGTAAATAAGTTTTTGGAAGCCCCTTAATTTTTTCTTTTTTACCTTTTGAATAAACAATTAATTCACCTTTTTTCTCTGTATAAAGAATATCGCCGTTTGGAAGAAAGGTTAAACCCCACGCAATCTCAATGTCGGGTACAATCAACTGAGTTTCATATTTAATTTCTTTTGGAGTCTCGATTCTGGGAGTATTTTCAATCTGTCCACAAGAGGTATTAGACAATAGTAAGAGATAAACAAGGCATGTTGTTATACTAAAAATCTTTTTCATAAAATCAAATATATGTAATGTGTCACATTTTCATTATCAAACTAACTGCTAAATGTCTTTTCGGAGCAGGTTCATAATATCTTCCACCAAATGCATTTATTCTAATATTGTCATAATATTTTACATTGGTTAGATTGATAATATCAAGATTTATTGAAAAATTATCCCACAAGTATGATAAGTTAACATTTGCTGTAGTAAATTCATCAATAACTACCTTGTTTAGGTTATCTGCATATCTTTTTCCTACATAATTAGCAAAAAAAGACAGATTTACTTTTTTAAATTTTGTATTGAATATCATTCCAAGTTTTTGACTTGGGACATTAGGTAGATTAAATTTTTCATGAGTTTTATATTTACCCAAATTATATGAAAATAATATTTGGCTAAATCCAAAATTATATTCACCCTCAATCTCCAATCCTTTTCTGTTAACCTTGCCAGTATTGGAGTAAAAATTTTGGCCAGGATAGTCATCAATTTCGTATGGAAGTATTTCGTTTGTTGTTCTTGATGAAAATAATACAAGAGATGATTTAAACTTTTTGGTTTTAGTCTTTAATCCAAATTCAATCTCTTTAGTATTTTGAGATTTTAATTCGTTATTAAACCCACTTTCACGATTTGGGTTTGCAGATAATTCATTTAAAGAAGGGGTTTCAAAGCCAGTTCCAAACCTTACATATGTACTAGTGGAATTCGATATATTATAATTCAATGATAAATTAGGTGAGAAAATAGAAATATCTTTTTCTCCATTTCCTCCGTTATTAAAATCATCAAATTTTATTTTATGGAAGTCTTGTCTAAAACTTACCCTTACTATAATATTTGATATTTTTTTTTCAATTATTGCAAAAAAACCAGAAGTGTAAAATGATTCATTCTGATTTAATGTCATCTCTCCTCTAACTCCCTCAATATTTCTAAATCTTTTTCTCAAATCTTCTTGTCCTTGTAAATCTATACCATAATGAAAATTTAAATTTTTATATATAGATTTTTTTTGAAAACCTAAACCGAAAAAATCCCTATTTAAATCAATTTGACCTCCATAGTTAAAAGGCAAACTAGCATCAAGTTTTCTTTTGCTGTAAAATAAATAAGTTTTAGTGTTTTTGTAATTAAGACTTGATGAAAAATGATGTTGATTGATTTTCTCTCCTGCTTTATAATTAATATTTCTTAATCTTCCTTGACGTCTATTTTCAAACACCTCTTCAAGTGTTAGTGAACCAGCGTCAGCAGCAAATGGACTATTAAATAAGGAGTAATTAAATTTAATTGTTTTATCATTGAAAATTATTTTTTTTCCAGATAGGTATAAAATTGAATTTTCATGACCACTCCATTTTCTATATCCTAAACTTTTTTTGTGTTCAAACCCAAACCTTACTTGACCATTTTCTGACTGATTATCAATTAATAAATCAATTTGTTTAGTATTAAAATCAGCAAATGAAATGGAATTGTAAAATCTTTTTTTTAAGGGTATACTTTTAATCATAATTACACCACCTGATGCGTTTCCATAAAGTCCGCTAGAAATACCTCTAATTACTTCAATATCTCCAATAATTGATTGAGGTATGTGATCTAGCTGGCTTTGACCATCTGGAGTAGTTATGGGAATTCCATCCAACAATATTTTAATTCCTCTGATTCCAAAAGGGGCTCGAGTTCCGAATCCTCTTATGGATATCCTAGTATCTTGAGAATAGTTTTGTTGACTACTTACAAATAGGCTAGGAACATTTTTTAACTTATTACCAATATCAGTTGTAAGATTTTTTTTAATACTATCATTTTTAATTTTACTCAAACTGAGTGGAGTATAAAGACTGTTAATTATTTGTGCGCTAACTACAACCTCACTCAAATTTTGAACTTGACTTAAAGAACTAAGACTAATTATTAAAAAAATATATCTTAAGTAAATCATAATTTAATTGAGATTCAAAAGTCCATTTGGCATGGTGATTAAAACTTCATTTTTTTGTTTATCGATTTTTCTAACTATTTCGTCTACCAGTGGAATAAAAACTTCTTTACCATTATAATTAACAACAAGTTTTTTTTGAGGAGAATCCTCATTTATATTAATAACTTTACCAACAATACCAGCGACTTTATCAACAACGTTAAATCCAATAATTTCATGAATATAAAATTTATTTTTTGGAAGTTTCGGTAAATCTGTCAAAGGTATATAGGCTTTTTTCTGTAAAATATTTTTTAGCTGTTGTTCGTCAGTTATACTATCAAACAAAATCCTTATTGAATTATTTTTCGAGTGACTTGTAATTTTTGATATAAAGTAAGGGATAAAACTTCCATCAACTTTTATGAAAATTTTTTCAAGAAGGTCGTAATCGCTTGGAAATTCAGTATTGATTTTTAATATAACTTCACCTTTAAAACTATACTTTGAGACAATTTTACCAAAAAAGTAAAAATCTTTCTCTTCCATTTTATATTTAGTTCTGAAAGATATTACTAATTAGAATCATCCTCAACTGAGGAATTATTGTTTTTAGATTTTGAATCATCAGCAGGCGCTTCTTCAGCTGCAGGCGCTTCTTCAGCTGCAGGCGCTTCTTCAGTTGCAGGTGCTTCTTCAGTTGCAAGTGCTTCTTCAGTTGCAGTCGCTTCTTCAGTTGCAGATGCTTCTTCAGCGGCAGGTGCTTCTTCAGCGGCAGGTGCTTCTTCAGCGGCAGGCGCTTCTTCAGCGGCAGGCGCTTCTTCAGTTGCAGATGCTTCTTCAGTTGCAGTTGCTTCTTCAGCGGTAGGTGCTTCTTCAGCGGCAGGTGCTTCTTCAGTTGCAGGCGCTTCTTCAGTTGCAGGTGCTTCTTCAGTTGCAGGCGCTTCTTCAGTTGCAGGTGTTTCTTCAGTTGCAGATGCTTCTTCAGCAGTCTGTTTAGCAAGGGCAGCTGCGTCTGATTTTTCTTTTCTTTTAGCACTTGCTTGTTTTTCAGCTGCTATTTTTGATTCTTTATTTTTTTCTTTTTCTTTCTGAATTTTAGATTTTAACAACTCATTATCTTTAGATTTTTTAGACAACCAGTCTTGAAATTTTTTCTCTGCTTCGGCTTCGGAAATTGCGCCTTTTTTTACTCCATTTAATAAATGGTTTTTAAGCAAAACTCCTGATTGCGATAGAATATTTCTTGCAGTATCACTGGGCTGAGCCCCTTTTTGTAGCCATGTTACAGCGCTATCAATATCCAAATTTGTTATTGGGGGGTTAGTGTTAGGGTTGAAAGTACCAATTTTTTCAAGGTATTTCCCATCTCTTTTAGATCTCACATCTGCAGCTACAATCCAATAGAAAGGGCTGCCTTTTTTTCCGTGTCTTTGAAGTCGTATTCTTACAGGCATATCAAATTAAATTTGCGGGTTCGAAACCCTTGTTATTAATGCTTGGCAAAACTAAACTATTTTTTAATTTATCCAAACGTTAATAAATAATTTAATAATGACTATTTAGGTATGATTATCTAACTAAATTAGTAAATCAAATTCTCTAAATGTTTTTAGTTTTTGATACCGAAACAACTGGTTTGCCAAAAAGGTGGAACGCTCCTATTGATGATTTAGACAATTGGCCAAGGTGCGTTCAATTAGCATGGCAATTGCATGATGCTAATGGAAAACTCATTGAAAACCAAAACTACTTAATAAAGCCAGTAGATTTTGATATACCTTTTGAGTCAGAAAAAATCCATGGTATTAGCACTGAACTAGCCAAAAGTCATGGAGATGAATTAGATTTTGTTTTAAAACAATTTGAAAAGGCATTAAATAAAGCTCAATTTATAGTTGGGCACAATATAAATTTTGATAAAAATATAATTGGAGCTGAATTTTTAAGAGCTGGAAATAAAAAATTAAGCCTACAAAATTTTATAATTCTTGATACATGTACTGAACATACAGCTTCTCTTTGTAAACTTCAAGGTGGAAGAGGCGGTAGATTTAAGCTACCAACATTAGTTGAATTGTATTATTTTGTTTTCAATGAAAACTTTCAAGATGCACACAATGCAGCATATGATGTTGAAGTAACATCAAGAGTTTTTTTTGAAATTGTTAGGAGAGGTGATTTTGATTTTAGTTTGATTGAAAATGGTGATAAAATAGTTGAAAATATTCAAAATACATTTGGCGAGTTAGTTCCATTGCTTGGATTAAAACATAAAAATCTAAAAAGAGCATCTGATAAAATTTCAAATTATTCTGACATTGAACCAGACAATAATAAAAATTTAAACCCTGAACTAGAAAAGTTAGATTTTTGTCATCTACACACTTTTTCTCAATTTTCTATACTACAATCAACTGTTAGAATAAATGAATTGACGCAGCTCGCCAATGAACTTGAAATGCCTGCTGTTTGCATAACAGACTACAATAATTTAATGGGTTCCTTTCATTTTTTAAAATCTTTAGAAAATATTAACAAGAAGAATAAATCGGAAAATAAAAAAACATTAAAACCAATCATTGGAATAACATTAAATGTTTGTGAAGATCATTTAGATAGGAGTAGAAGGGATGATGGTTATCAAATTGTTTTTATAGCTAAAAATAAAAAAGGATATAAAAATTTATCTAAGTTATCATCCTTAGCCTATACTAAAGGTTTTTATTATGTTCCTAGAGTAGATAAAAACTTAGTATTAAATTTTAAAGAAGATTTAATTGTTTTAACTGGAAACACATATGGAGAAGTATCCAGTAAATTACTCAACATTGGAGAAAAGCAAGCTGAGGAATCATTGTTATGGTGGAATAAACATTTTAAAGATGATTTATATATTGAAATAATGCGTCATAATCTAGAGGATGAAAACCGTATAAATCCAGTTTTAATAAAATTTAGTGCAAAACATAAAATAAAATTGGTAGCGACAAATTCGGTTTTTTATTTAACCAAGGAACAAGCAAATTCACATGATATATTATTGTGTGTTAAGGACGGTGAAAAGCAATCTACACCAATTGGCAGGGGTCGAGGTTTTAGATATGGTTTACCTAATCACGAATATTATTTTAAAACCAAAGAACAGATGATAGAACTTTTTTCTGATATACCTGATGCAATAGCAAACATATCAGAAGTGATAGCGAAAGTTGAAACATTTGATTTAAAAAGGGAAGTTTTACTACCAAATTTTGAGATACCAGAACAATTTCAAACCATTGACGATGATAATAAAATTGGAGAAAATGCTTATTTAAGACATTTGACATATAGAGGTGCCGAAATTCGATATAAAAACATAACAAATGAATTAAAAGAACGTATCGATTTTGAACTAAACGTTATTAAAAAAACTGGATATCCTGGATATTTTTTGATCGTACAAGATTTTATTTCAGCTGCCAGAGAAATGGATGTTTCTGTTGGACCTGGGAGAGGATCTGTGGCAGGGTCAGTTGTAGCTTATTGCTTAAAAATTACGAATATTGACCCTATAAGATATGATTTACTTTTTGAAAGATTTTTAAATCCGGATAGAGTTAGTATGCCAGATATTGATATAGATTTTGATGATGAGGGTAGATCTAAAGTTATTCAATACGTGATTGATAAGTATGGTTCTAATCAAGTTGCTCAAATCATCACATATGGAAAGATGGCTGCAAAATCATCAATAAGGGACACCGGAAGGGTTTTAGATTTATCACTCAATGACACAGATCGTGTTGCAAAGCTAGTTCCGAATATGTTGATGCTAAAAAATATTTTTGATTCTGACGACAAAAAATTAAAACAAGAATTAAGGTCAGATGAATTTTTAAGAGTATCAAAATTAAAATCAATTGCTTCAGGAGCAGATCTAGAAGCTGAAACATTAAGGCAAGCAAAAGTTTTAGAGGGTTCTCTTAGAAATACTGGTATTCATGCTTGCGGAGTGATAATAACTCCTGGTGATATGACAGAATATGTTCCCGTTGCGACAGCAAAAGACTCAGATCTTTTCGTTACTCAGTTTGATAACTCTGTGGTTGAGGATGCGGGGTTGTTAAAAATGGATTTTTTAGGGTTAAAAACTTTGACTCTAATTAAAGATACAGTTAAATTGATTGGATACAGACACGAAATTGAGCTTAATCCAGACAATTTTCCTATAAATGATTCTAAAACTTATGAATTGTTTCAAAGAGGCGAAACTGTTGGAATTTTTCAGTACGAAAGTGCTGGAATGCAGAAATATCTTAAAGATTTAAAACCAAATAAATTTGACGATTTAATCGCAATGAATGCATTGTATAGGCCAGGGCCTTTAGAATATATTCCAAGTTTTGTTGATAGAAAAAATGGAAAGGAAAAAATCTCCTATGATTTACCAATTATGGAAAATTATTTGAAACAAACCTATGGGATAACAGTATACCAAGAACAAGTAATGTTATTATCTCAAGAGTTAGCAGGATTTTCAAAAGGTGAGGCAGATGTTTTAAGAAAAGCCATGGGAAAAAAGATTTTCTCTCTTTTGGAGGAATTAAAACCTAAATTTTTAAATGGTGGAGAACAAAATGGTCATCCAAGGAACATATTAGAAAAAATCTGGAAGGATTGGGAAGCGTTTGCTTCTTATGCATTTAATAAATCTCATTCAACTTGTTACGCCTGGATAGCATATCAAACAGCTTATTTGAAGGCTAATTACCCAGCTGAATACATGGCTGCTGTATTGTCAAATAATATGAATGATATTAAGCAGGTTAGCTTTTTCATGGAAGAATGCAGAAGAATGGGAATAGAAGTTTTAGGCCCTGATGTAAATGAATCATTTTATAAATTTACAGTTAATGATAGAGGTTCAATTCGTTTTGGTATGGGAGCAATTAAAGGGATTGGACGTTCTGCAGTACAAACAATTGTAGAATGCAGAAAAGAAAAACCTTTTTCTTCAATTTTTGATTTAACACAAAGAGTAGACCTTAGAGCGGCTAACAAAAAATCATTTGAAAGTTTGGTCTTAGCAGGTGGTTTTGATTCATTATCGGGCGCTCACAGAGCTCAATATTTTCATCATAGAGGAGATGGTGTAACTTTTATTGAGAAGGCTATAAGGTATGGTGCAAGAATTCAAGAAAATGAAAAGTCATTACAAGTGAGTTTGTTTGAAAATGATTTTTCTTCCATTGTTTCTACTCCAAATTTTCCTGAATGTGAGCCATGGATGAAACTACATGAGCTAAAAAAAGAAAAGGAGGTTGTTGGAATATATCTTTCTGCTCATCCATTAGATGATTTTAGGCCTGCAATGAAGCATTTTTGTAATATTAAACTTGGAGTTTTAAATGATTTAGATTTGTTGATTAATAGAGAACTAAATATTGGAGGTATGATTGGCGAGGTTGAGCATAGGGTTTCTTCAAATGGAAAGGGTTGGGCTATTTTTTCAGTAGAAGATTATGAAGAATCCTTTGAGTTTAGAATATTTGGCGAGGAGTATTTAAAATTTCGTCACTTTTTGAGCGTTGACAATTTTATTTACATGAAAACTTCAGTTAGAGAGGGGTGGTTAAACAATGAAACAGGTAGAAGGGGCGACCCTAGGCTAGTTTTTAAATCTTTTCAACAACTTCAAGACGTACTTACTGTAAATACAAAAAAAATTACTTTAAGTATAGATAACAATAGACTTGATGATAAATTATTAGATTATTTTAAAAAACTATTTAAAAAGTTTAAAGGAAATCATAAGTTGGAAATGAGCTTTTATGATGAAAAAGATGAAATAAGATTGTTAATGCCTAGTAGAAAAATCAAGGTAGATGTGAACGAAAATTTTTTAGATGAGCTGGAAAATTCGTTAATTGATTATAAGCTTAATTGAAAGCATCTGACTCGATTGTTCGTTTTTTTTAATTTTGCAAAGCATTTTTGCATGAAACAAAATTTAAATTATCTACCAATTATGAATTACAAAAGACTTCTTTTTTTAATTTCATTTTTTTCATTTTCATTTGGAACATCACTTTCGGCACAACTATACATTAATGAAATAATGACACAGCCTCCAAGCTCTGGTTCGTCTCCCAAACAAGACAATGAAGAACTTATTGAAATACGCGGAGTAGCGAACTCAACAATTTCTGATAACACTTACTTAATTCAAGTTGAGGGTGATGATGGTAGTGCTAATCCGGGAGACATTGAGTCTTCAAGTAATAATGCAGGGGGTATTATTGATCTCTCGGGGAAAACCATAGGTTCTAATGGAACATTGGTCATTCTAACATCTGGTCACCCATACACAATTAATTCTGCTGGAACAACAAGAATTACGGGTGTTACCGATGGTAACTTAGAGGATCCTTCTCACACATTTTTCTTAATAAATACTAA
>Ga0208390_1000177_pt1 | contig 20742 bp, 19 predicted proteins | sample Knorr_S7_td_Surf_FD_185594 | JGI IMG/M metagenome (GOLD analysis project Ga0208390, IMG submission 185594) | Marine microbial communities from Southern Atlantic Ocean transect - Knorr_S7_td_SurfaceA_ad_6m_LV_A (SPAdes) (version 2) | ecosystem: Environmental > Aquatic > Marine > Oceanic | place...
TAATAAAATTAATGCAATTTGGAATGATCAAAATAGATTTGATACATGGAAACTCATACAGGAGAAATATGTTGAAACTCTTGAAGAACTAAAAATAGCAGAAGCTGGTATTGCAAAAAAAATTCGAAAGGCTGAAATTTCAAAAGAAGAAGTATATAAACAAGAGAAGGTTACAAATCATGATTTAGCCTCATTTGTAGATATACTTCAAAAAAAAGTTGGTGAGGGCTCGAATTGGGTTCACTATGGTCTTACTAGTTCAGATATTGTAGATAGTGCTAATAGTTTACTCATAATACAATCCATAGAAATAGCTCAAGAGTTGATTCTTGATTTGCTTGAAGAACTCAAATTAAAAGCAATAAAAAATAAGGATACCAAAATTATTGGCAGGACTCATGGAGTATACGCTGAAGAAACCTTTCTTGGTAATATTTTTGGAAACTGGTATCTAGAAATTAAAAGGTCTCTTGATAGACTTGAAAAAGCAAAAGTCTCAATTGCTTTTGGAAAACTAAGTGGCCCTGTTGGTAACCACACAGTTGTTACGGAAGAAATGGAAGAAATAACACTTGAAAAACTTGGACTCAAACCTGAAATATTTGCAAGTCAAATAGTTAGCAGAGATAGATATGCTGAGGTATTTACTTCTCTCTCTATTCTGGCTTCAACTTACGAGAGAATCTCAACTAATTTAAGAAGTTATCAAAGATCAGAAATTTCTGAAATGTATGAACCATTTAAAGATGGGCAAAAAGGCTCTTCTGCAATGCCTCATAAAAAAAATCCTATAGGCAGTGAGAGAATTACTGGCCTTGCAAGAATTGTCAGGGGATATACATTAAGTGGTTTAGAGAATATGGTACTTTGGAATGAAAGAGATATATCTAATTCTTCAGTGGAAAGAATTGCGCTACCAGATTGTTTTAATTTAATTTGCTTCATGACTTCAGAACTAACGTCAATTATTAGTGACCTCGTCATCAATTATGAACAAATTGAAATCAATTTAGATAATGCTAAGAGTAAAACAATGAGCCAAAAAATATTATCTCATCTTGTAAATGCTGGCGTTAATAGAGAAGAAGCTTACAAGGTAATTCAGGAAGAATCATTTAAAAACTCAAGTCCAGATGAATTCAAGACCAACCTCGAAAAACATTTCAATGTTGAATTTCCTAATTTTGACACTCATAAAAGTAAAAACATCAATGAAGAATTTTTTAAGGATAAATTAACTTAATTTGGAAAATTTTAAAAACAAATTCATAGAGATTAAAGATGAAATTAAAAATCTCAATCCTAACAATGAATCGATCACAGATTCAGTAATCGCTCCGATATTTTTTGTTGTAAGTGCTAATTTTTTAGAACTGAATCAAGCGATATACAGTACAGCAGTATTATTATCTGCAATAGTTTTTTACAGAGTATTCAAAAAACAAAATTTAAAATATGTATTTTATGGTTTCATCGGTTCTTTAATCGCCTTGTTTATTGCCAGAATACAAGGAAGTGCATCTGGATTTTTTCTCCCAGGAATTATTAGAGATGGCACAATAGCTTTTGCGGGAATTGTGTCAATCATAGTAGGTAGGCCTTTTACTATATATAGTTCAAAAGCTTTTAGAAATTGGCCAAAAGAATGGTACTTGCATAAAAAAGTAAAGCCAGCATACACTTTGGTGGCTATTATTTGGACATTTTATCTGTTAATAAAGGCAGGACTACAGATTTACTTTTACAACAACCCAGAAATTCTAATAGTAATAAAACTTGCAACTTCTAATCAAAGTACTCTCATTTTGTTAGTTGTTACATATATTGTTGGTCAAAAAAGACTACAGAAATTAAATGGGCCAAGTGTGGACGAATTTATCAACAACACACCTGAACCATGGACAAGTCAACAAAAAGGATTTTGAGGTTATTATTAAAACATGGATAATTTACTAAATTCAGAAGCAACAACCGCCTTAATTCTATTAGGGATATTGATTGTTACTTATGGAATTTTAAGATCTATTTTTTTTCCAGCTGTAAAAAAATTAGCAAACAGGACATCAACATTTATTGATGATTTATTTCTGGATAAAAAATTTTTAAATAGGCTCTCCTATGTAATACTTTTTATCATCTTCAATATATTGACCGCAACGCCAGAATTTAATATTGACCTCTTTAGCAATGTTATTGTTTCGAGACTAATAGATGCTGCATTTGCACTGTTAGTCGGATTGACAATTTTAGAAGTCTTAAGTGTTTTTAATAAAATTTCTGAAAAAATTGATGTTTTAAAAGATAGACCAATAAAAGGTTATATTCAAATTCTAAAAATAATTATCTCTGCTTTTGTGGTGATTATTATTTTTGCAATCGTAACTGGACAGTCTGTAGCTTATTACATAAGTGGACTTGGTGCTCTTACAGCTGTTTTGCTATTAGTTTTTCAAGATACAATTTTGTCATTTGTGGCTTCAGTTCAAATAGGTCAAAATGACATAATCAAAATCGGAGACTGGATTGAAGTTCCAGAATTTGGAGCAGACGGTGATGTGGTAGACATTGCACTTCATACTGTAAAAGTTCAAAACTGGGATAAAACAATAACAACAATTCCAACATCAAAAATTGTAAATACTTCTGTTAAGAATTGGAGGGCAATGTCTGAGTATGGTGGAAGAAGAATCAAAAGATCTTTACTTATAGATATTTCAAGTATCAAATTTTTAACACCCAAAGAAATTTCAGAATTAGAGAAATTAGCACCGTTAAAAGATTATATATCTTTTAAAAATAATGAATTATCTGAATTTAATGCTTCTATTGAAAATCCAGATAACAATATTGAAACTAGAAAATTGACAAATATAGGTACTTACAGAGCTTATATTGAAAGCTATTTGAAACAAAATTCAAACTTAAATACTGAAACTATGACATTCCTTGTTCGACAACTCCCTTCATCTCCAGAGGGTGTGCCATTAGAAATCTATACATTCACAAATACTACTGAATGGGAGGCATATGAAAAAATTCAGTCTGATATCTTTGATCACTTATTTGCTATTCTTCCAAAATTTGGCCTAAGAGTTTTTCAGAATGGACTGCTTGAAGCAGTAGCTGTTAAAAACTTGCCTTTTAATCAGTTAGACGAATAATTTTTTTCTAAAAACAATAAGTCCAAGTATTGTGAAAATATAATTTAAATAATTTCCATATCTGCTGTAAGGAGTTTCTTTCTGTTTTGCCTCAAGTTTTTCAGTAAGTACTCCTGTTTCAAATAATTCAGTTTTAGCAATCACTTTCCCGTTATGATCTATAAATGCTGATTTACCAGTTATAGCCGCATGAACAATCGGTCTTCCGTTTGAAATTGCGTTTGCCCTAGACATTAATATAAATTGATCTGACATACCGCTTTCTCCATAACTTGCTTGGTTAGTAAGTATTACAACTAATTCTGCACCATCTTTGACACTGTTCCTGATATATCTTTGGAACGATCCTTCAAATGAGATAACAGTTGAAATTTTCGTATTATTTACCATAAATATTTTTTGACCATCACCCCTAATCATGTCACGTGGAACTAGTGCTAACGAAGGAATCCAGTCTAAATATTTTCTAAACGGAATATACTCTCCAAAAGGCACAGGGTGCCGTTTTAAATATTGATCTATAATCTCACCATTTTTATTTATAAAGACTCCATAATTTTCAAAATATTGATTTTGTATAGGTCTGTCTCCTCCTATTAAAAAATATGAATCTAATCTCAAAGCTTCGGTAGCAATATCGTTTTGAACTCTAACATGTATTCCAGGATCATTGTTAAATCCTGTTGAGCTCTCAGGCCAAACTACAAGATCAAAATTCCCATCAAGAGATTGTGTTTGAGTTAAATGGCTTTCATATATTTTTTGTCTTTCATTGCTACATCTATTTTTTGCACCAGGACACGGGCTGTTTCCTTGAATGATTGCGATGTTTAGTTCTGATGCTCTTAATTGAGCATCATCGTAATCAATATTAATAATTACAAGACTGAAAACATATATTGAAATAACTATTAAAGAAAATATCATATAATTTTTAAAATAATTTTTTTGTTTGTTTTTTGAAAAGACACCAAGTGCGATTATTAAAGAAAAGGATTGTAGTAAAAGAGATGATCCCGTTGGTCCAAAGCCTTCAAAAGATAGACGAGCATCTAGCATGAACCAACTATCTATAGGGCCAGTTAATAAAACCGTTGAGGGAAAACCCCAAGGAAAACCGCCAAATGGAAAATATGCTCTAATCAAATCAAAAATCGCTATAACTGACAACAATACATAGAAATTGTTATCAGATTTTATATTTAGATAAGAAAACAGTTTTGCGAATATTCCATACATCAATCCCATTAAAATTGTTAGAGGAATCCATGCTTCAAGTCCTATTGATTGAATTCCTAATAAAATCACACCATAGGTGACACTCCCAAATATAAACCCTGTTAAAAAAGATTTTTCATCTGATAACAATGAATAGTAAAAAAAATACAATGCTGGAAAAATTAAGAACCAGAAGTCAAAAGGAGGAAAACTTAAAAAGTATAGTATCCCTCCTAAGGATGCTCGTATTAACATATCTTTTTATGTTAATAATTAGACCTCATGAAATAAACTAATTTATATTTCTTAATATCACATATAAACCAGAAAATAAAGAAAAATAAGTCACGGACGCAGACAGAAAACTCTGAGAAACTTTAGAAAAAATTAAGCTTGATAATCTAATTCCTAAAAAAACAAATGGAATATTGATCAAAAATAAATAAATGTGATCAATATAAATCCTTCCAGTAAATGCAAGCAAAGACAAAGTGATTATTATTCCAATTATAAAAACACTATTTAATGATGGTCTAAATTCGTCTGGATCAGTATCTCGATACAAAAGAGCAACCGGAGGGCCTCCTATTGCGGCAATCATTCCAAAAATTCCAGAAAATGTACCTGCTATAAAAGAATTAGTTTTGTTTCTTTTAATAACCCATCCAAAAAAAGAAGCTAGTCCAGCTAAAAAAACTATTAGACCTACAGAAATAGAAAGGTATTTTTCATTTAATATTGATAAAAACAACAAACCAATTGGTCCCCCAACAAACCTGCCTGCAACTAAAGGTTTAACTGAACTTAAATCAACCTTGTTTCTTTCTCTTATAAATACTCGAATTGCTAACGGTAAGCCTAATAGAGATAAGAGTTGAGGAACTAATAGAGCTTCAATCTGCACAACTATAGGTGATGCTATAACAGCAAATCCAAATCCTAGTATTCCTTGAACTGATGATCCTATAAAGATTAATAAAGCAATAAAGATTAATTCAAAAAGGGTTAGGTCAAAAGGTAGACTCAATCAAGCGCTTCTTCTATGAGCTTAAGAATCTCACCATCCTCAGTATGTCTACCTAGTTCTTTTTTTGAAAATAATAAATTGTCATTTAGGTGGAACTCAAATACTCCTCCACCACTTGGAATTAAATTAATCGAAGTTACTTTATTTCCGTAAATTTCTAAGATGTCTTCTATCGTACTAACTGCACGAGGGGTGTAGTTTCAGACTACACAAAACTCTAATTTTATTTCCATAATTTAATAGTATCATAACTTAGATTAAGGAGGTTTATGTTTAACTATTCTGAGGCAAACTTAGAGAGCTTAAATGATGATTTGGATAAAACTTTAGAAGAATGTAAAGAATTAGTTGAAAACATAAAGTTATCAACAAATGTCAATTTAAGTGATTTCAATGAATTAGAAAGTACAGTTTACGACGTTTCAGGAAGAATTGCTTTTCTTGGGGATGTACACCCTCATGAGAAGATTAGAGATTTTGGAAATGAAGCAGATTCTAAAATACAAAATTTTGCACTTGAAATATTTAATGATGATGATCTTTATAAAAAATATAAGGAAATTGATATTTCAAATGCAGATAAAGAAAGCATTGAGTTTCACAAAGATTTAGGTATAGATTTTAAAAATGCGGGTCATGGTTTATCTGATGAAAGTAGGAATAGGTTAATAGATATTGATAAGAAGCTTATAGAACTTGGTATTTCCTATTCAGAAAATATAGCAAAAGACAAAACCGAGCTTAAATTTTCAGAAGCTGAGTTAAACGGTTTAAGCAAAAATGAACTTAACAACTTAAAAAAAGATAAAGGAAAATTTATCATTACAATGGCATATCCAAATGTAAATGCTGTATCTGAGAATTGCAATGTTAGGAGCACTAGAGAAAAAGTTTGGAAAGCTTTTAATAATCGGGCCGTAAAAGATAATATTCCAATCCTTAAAGAGGCTGTTCTACTCAGAAATGAAAAATCTAAATTATTTGGATTTGAAACCTGGGCGGAATATAGATTGCAAAACAGAATGGCAAAAAATCCAAAAAATGTTGATTCTATGTACAGGGATTTAATCCCCAAGTTGCAAAAATCTGCTGAGAGAGAAAAAAGAGAACTTGTAATAGATGATATTGAAATTAATGATATCTCACCATGGGATATTAGATATTTTATTTCATCGAAAAGAAGCAAAACTAGCAATATAGAAAATAGTGAATTAAAAAAATATTTTTTTATACATGACGTAAAAAACGAAATGTTCAAAGTTTGTGAAGAAGTTTTTGATTTGGAAATTAAATCGGAATCAAATCAAACTGCATGGCATGAAGATGTTGAACTTTGGTCTTTATGGGAAAAAAATGGTGAACAGTTAGCTTACTTTTATTTAGACCTTTATCCGAGAGAAGGAAAGTTTACTCATGCAGCAGTATTTGATATCTCTTCTGGTGGGTCTGAAAGACAAGAGTTACCAGTGTGTTCAATGGTCGCAAATTTTCCAAACCCAAATGCAGGAGATGGACTTATGACTTTTGATGAAGTTGAAACCTTGTTTCATGAATTTGGTCATGTATTGCATAATGGAATTGGTAAATCAAAATATACAAGATTTGTTGGGGCAAATTGTGAGTGGGATTTTGTTGAAGCTCCTAGTCAAATTATGGAACACTGGGTTTGGAAAGTAGAGTGCTTAAAAAGGATTTCAAAACATATTGAATCATCAGAACCATTAAATGAACAGCTATGTGAAAAGTTAAACGAATCAAAAAACATTGGAATTAGCTTGTTGGCATTGAGGCAAGTATCTTTTGGGCTTGCTGATCAACATATGCATGGTAAAAATTTCAATGATGATCTTTTACAAATAGAACAAACTTCTCAGCTAGTGACGAATATCACATACCCCAAAGATACTAATCATTTGGGAGCATTTGGTCATTTACTTGGTGGGTATGATGCTGCATACTATGGATACTTATGGGCAGAAATTATTGGAGATGACTTGTTCAGCAGATTTGAAAAAGAAGGAGTGCTTTCAAATTCAGTAGGTATTGATTACAAAAACAAGATTCTCAAGCCCGGAGGTACTATACCTGCAGAAAATATGGTTCAAAACTTCCTAGGTAGAAAATGGAATGATGAAGCTTTTTTATTTCAAAAGAACTTGCTTAATTAAAGTTGTATTCTAAAATACTTTATGTTAAGCTTGTGAATATATTCACAAAGTACATAAAGGAATAAAATGACAGACGGATTAAAAGCAAGTCAAATAAAAGGTGGAATTAGGCCATCAAAAAGTTTTGATCAGGGCAGAGTATGTAAAGACGAATCATGCAATACTCAATTAAGTATTTACAACAAAAGAGATCACTGCTTCAATCATGCTCCGGTGAAATACCCTAGAGTAAGAGGCAGGATTCTTCAAGAAACTGCTTAAGTTTTAGATACCCCCCTAACGGAATCTCCCCCTAGAGATTTCTTATAAGCCCCTAAGAAATTAGGGGCTTATTTATAGCCCACCAAGTATTAATATAAATCATTATGAATGTTGTATTTACAGTTCCTGAAATCAGTTGTGGTCATTGCAAAGATACGATTGAATCTACATTAAGTAATGTTGAATCTATAGAAAGTGTTTCAGTTGATATTGAAAAGAAATCAGTTGAGGTATTCTCGTCTTCTGATTTTGACATGATAAATGTATCTCAACTGTTAGATGAACAAGGCTACACAGTTGTCCAGTCAGAATAACACACTAAATTTAGACATTGAGGGCATGACATGTGCTGCATGTGCAGCCCGAATAGAGCGAGTAATCTCAAAAGAAGAAGATGTGCTGGACGTATCTGTAAGCTTCCCTCTAAAATCTGCAATTGTTGATATTAAAAACAATGAAAGGTTTGATGTTGATAATTTAATTAAAAAAGTAAATACTATTGGTTACAAAGCAAAAGAAGCAGACAGTTTTGGATCAAACAAAAAAGTTAAGTTTAAATTTGTTGTACCTTTCTTATCATTATTACTAACTTATATTCTTAGATTTATATTTGAGGCTGGACTGGATGTCTTATCTTATGCAATAGGCTCATTTGTTATATTGATACTTGGTAGAAATTTTCATATTTCTGCTTTTAAAAAAATTAAGTATCTTGATTTTAATATGGATACACTAATTTCAATTGGTAGCTTAAGCGCGCTTATTATTTCATTATTACCAAGCACTGTACTTGGTTCAGATTTATCAATCACAAATAATAAAATGTTTCTTGATACTGGTGCTTTCATAGTTTCGTTTATCTTAATTGGTAAAGCAATAGAAGATAAGGTCATAGAAGAATCCGTAAATGAATCTGAATCAATAAAAAGTCAAATGCCTAAAACTCTAATTGTTGAAAGAAGTGGACAACATCTAGAAGTGCCCATTATAGAGGTTGTGGTTGGTGATTCATTTAAAGTAAGTCCTGGAGAAATTATTCCTGTTGATGGGGTTGTTTTAGAGGGCTCAACAACTGTTGACGAAAGTTTATTAACTGGAGAATCAATTCCTCTAGTCAAAAAATCTAAAGATTTGGTTGTAGGTGGAAGTATAAATTTAGATGGTGCAATAAAAGTCTCTGTCCAAGAGTCATACCAGAAATCTACCTACAACATAATTGAAGAATTAATTAGAACGGCTCAAGCAACTAAACCAGAAATTCAAAAATCATTGGACAAAGTAACTCAATATTTTGTTCCAATTGTTCTAATAATTAGTGTTCTGACTTTTCTGTTTAGATTCTTAATAAGTGATTTTGCGTTGTTAGATGCCTTAAAAAATTCAATAGCAGTTCTTGTAATTGCATGCCCTTGTGCATTAGGCTTAGCAACTCCAATAGTGTTGTTTAAAACTGCAACTCTGAGTAAAAAAGATGGATACTTATTTAAAAATTTCGATATTTTACAAAAATTTGGTGATATAAATACTCTTATTTTTGATAAAACAGGCACTCTTTCTTCTGGTATTTTTAAAATATCGAAGATCGAAAACAACAACACTTCTCTAAAAGAAGATACCATTTTGCAAATTATTGCAAGTCTTGAAAGCTATTCTCAGCATCCGATTGCAAGAAGTATTGTTTATGAAGCAGAATTACGAGATTTGAAATTACTTAAAGCTAGAGATGTTAAGGAGGTTCCTGGCTTAGGCATACAGGGAGTAGTCGATGACAAAAAAATTGTCATTGAAAAAAATGAAGATTCCAATGAATCTTCAATCATTGTTAAAATTGACGACGAAAAAATTTACATCTACTTGGAAGAAGAAGTATCCGTATCATCAAACTTCTTAGATGTACTAAAAAATGAAAAAGAAATAATTATTCTTTCTGGAGATAAAGAAGTTAATGTTGAAAAGTTTGCTAAAAGTATTGGGATAAAACAATATCATTCAAATAAAACCCCAGAAGCAAAATTAGACTTTATTAAAAATAAACAACTAGAAGAAAAAATTATATATGTTGGAGATGGAGTAAATGATTCCCCTTCAATAAAACAAGCAGATATTGGTATAACTACCTCTAGTAGTAGTCAAATAGCACAAATAGCTGGGGATATTTTAATTCACAAGGGAGGTTTAGACACGATATCTGATATCTTTAAATTATCAAAAAAATCTAAAAGTAGAATCTATCAAAATCTATTCCTTGCTTTTGTTTACAACACCTCGATGATTCCATTAGCTGTGTCTGGGGCAATTACACCAAACTTAGCGGCTTTGGCGATGGCATTATCAAGCATTTCAGTTGTGTTAAATTCATCAAGAAAACTATAAAAATTTATATTAGATAAATTTATTAAAACATTAATCTTTCATTATGGAAGACGTTGTTTGGTATAGAAAGCCACTTTTATCAGAACCTGTAGCAATACTTGCCTTTGAAGGATGGAGTGATGCAGGAAATACAGCAACTGGCTGCGTTGAGAATTTAAGTTGCACATATGAAGTAGATCCTTTTGCAGAGCTAAATTCTGATTCTTATTACAACTATCAAATGAGAAGGCCGATTGTTGAGGTTAAAGACTTTGGTGAAAGGAACTTTCATTGGCCTCAAACTTCGTTCTATTCCATCGAAGACTACAAACTCAAAAGTGATTTGATTTTGGTTTTCGGAGAAGAGCCATCAATGAGATGGAAAGAATATTCAAGAAATATTACAGAAACTCTTTTGGATCTCGGAGTTAAAAAAGCTGTTACCTTAGGAGCTTTTTTTGGACAAGTAGCACATACACTTCCTGTTCCAATTTTCGGTGTAAGTGGAGATCCAACGTTTCACTCTCGCTTTAATGTACTCAACCCTAATTATTCAGGACCAACAGGCATAACAAGTGTTGTCGGTCAGTCATTAAGAGATAATGGAATTGAGACTTCTGGTCTTTGGGCTGCTGTTCCACATTACCTAAGTAGTGGTGGATATCCTAAAGGGATGAGTGCACTTTTAAACAAAACTTCTGAGATATTAAAAATTGATATTGATGACTCTGGCATACAAAGTGAAGGCCAGCAGTTTGAACTGAAAATAAGTAAAGCAATGGAGAACTCCCAAGACCTAGCTGACTACGTTTCTAAACTTGAGGAAGCCGAAGTTAGTATTGAAGACAACTTCTCTGAAGACAATTTAGTCCAACAGATTGAAGACTTTTTGAATGAAGAGAGAGAACTCTAACTAGACGCTTTTCTTCTTATGTCTATTTGATTTACGACGTTTACGATATTTATGTTTTGACATTTTCTTACGTCTTTTTTTTATCAAAGATCCCATAAATTAAATTTTTTTCCTTTTTTCCTAACTGCGAAATTCTAACTGATTCTCATCATTAACTGAAAATCTTTTCAAAGTTTTTTAATTTTGCTTAATTTTATTGCATTATTTATTGCCATTAAGCCATCATTATCATTTGGAGTCCTTCTTAGCGCCCATAGGCCCCAGGTAATCATAGAGAGCATTTCAAAGTACTCAAATTTTTCAATATCTTCGTCAGACTGTATCCCTATTTCTATTAATGAACTTTTTTTAAATTCTTCGTTATCTTCAAATTCATTTTGCCAAAATAAGTCTGCATAATCAAAGTAGCTATCTCCCATAGATGAGTATTCCCAATCAATAAGAATTGTTTTATTTTCATAGATTACAAAATTTGCATGATAAAGATCTTGGTGACACGGTACATTGTTAATTCCAATTTCGTTTATCTTTTTTATAACATTTGAAGCAACTTCAATAGCGTCTTTTTCTACTGGGTGAGAAGCGTCTGCAATATTATGAAAAACTTTAAGAGGTGAAAAATTTTCTTCAAGTACCAAATCTGAATTGTGCAATTCATTTAATATATAAAATGCATTCATACGCATTTCTTTATTGTTAAAATCTTGTTGCTTATATGTATATATGTCGAAATATTCTGAAATTTTAATTCCAGTATTTTCATCAAAAAGTATAAACGGAAGCGTTAATCCAGCCTCATAAGCTCTAATAGAATTAAGTTTTTCAGATTTTCTATTTATAACGTCTGGATTTTTTCCAGGAATTCTCAAAACAAACTTTTTATTATCAACGCTTACAACAACAGTATTATTTGTTATTCCATCTAAGGGTGAAATGGTGTATTTTTTTTCATCTTTAATATTAGAAATTTCATAATCTAAAAATATTTTTACTACTTCACTAGATTCGATCATATTCATTATCATAATATAAGTTATGAATGATCCATTTGCACTAGATTTAACAATAATTCTTCTTCTTCTTGGTGTTGGAGCAGCAATGGTAGCTGGAAATGTTGCGGCGTTACTCAAATCAAACAAAGAGGGTACTGAAATTTTCTATACACGAACAATTTTTTTAACAATTGTTGGTCTTGTAGTTACTATCTGGTCCATTGCTTCGTTAATAAACAGATAAAAATACTAAAAATAGGTTATGATATTCAAAGAACTAAAGGTTTAAATGTTATCAGACAAAGACATAAAAATATCACTTGAGAATAACGAGATAGAGATTTCTCCTTTAGACGAAGCTTACATCCAGCCTTCAAGTATAGATCTAAGAGTTGGAAATGAATTTAGAGTATTTGAAAACCATAAATACTCTCATATAGATCCAAAAGCAGAGCAAGAAGATTTAACTACTCTGGTTACTGCAACAATTGATGAACCGTTTGTTCTCCATCCAGGGGAATTTGTTCTAGGTACTACATATGAAAAAGTGACTTTATCAAATAAAGTAGTTGCAAGGCTAGAAGGAAAAAGTTCTCTAGGTAGAATTGGGCTATTAATTCACTCGACTGCAGGATTCGTAGACCCTGGTTTTTCAGGCTATCTAACACTTGAGCTTTCAAATGTAGCAAATTTACCAATCAAAATTTACCCTGAAATGAAGATAGGTCAGATATCTTTCTATTACCTAAATTCTCCTTCTGAATCCGAATATGGTTCAGGAGTATACGGAAGCAAATATCAGGGACAAGAGGGGCCTACTCCAAGCCGTAGCCATAACGATTTTAAAAATAAATGATTCCAGGTATTGGTACCCTAATCAATTCTTTTGCAGTAATTGGTGTAGGCCTATTAAGTAGATTTTTTATTAAAAAGGAAATTAAAAACTTTGAAAATAACCTACTGCCTCTTGGTTTGTTGGTATTAACTTTGGGAATTAGAGAATCGCTAAAAAGTCCAGAATTTTTAGTTACACTTTTTGCTGTTTTAATTGGTGCAATTATTGGTACTTATTTAAAAATTGAAGAAAGAATTAAGAGCTTTGGAGAATATCTTCATAAAAAATTTGAAAAAGGAGCAGGAGAAAAAAATAAGTTTGTTGAAAGTTACTTAACTGCTTCATTAATAGTGGTTACTGGTCCATTGGCAATTGTGGGTCCATTCTTAGATGTAGTTGAGGGAAACATTGAGCTTTTGTTAATCAAAACCGCACTTGATTGTTTCTTAGTTTTGTTTTTAACTTCGAGTGGTGGTAAAGGAGCAGGTTATTCAGGGATTTCCATCTTGATATACCAAGGCTTCTTTACTTTATGCGCTTTAGCTATTGGTGGATTGATCGATCAGACTACGTCTGATTCTATAGCTGGGATTGGTGGTGTATTGCTGGTAGGAGTTGGAATTAATTTACTTGGAATCAAACAAATTCCCGTTGGAAATTATATATTGAGTTTGTTTATTCCGTTTTTTCTAACATTTTAAACACTCGAGTTGCTCCTTGAACTCCCTTAAATTGATCAACAAGCTTTTGGGACTCTTCCTCAAACGTACCTTTTACAAAATAATATTGCCTAATTGAAAAACAGCGATTTTTGAAATCTATGGCTATAGGCACAAGAGGTATATTTAGGCCTTTTGCTAGATAGTAAAAACCACTTCTAAACTCAGACACTGGCTCTGTGCCTGCCTCAGGTGCAATAACTAAAATATAGTTATCTATTTTTTTGAACTCTTCAACTGCTCCATAAATTAGGCCTTTTGAATTAACTCTATATACAGGAATTCCACCAAGTTTTAATAAAAGATATTTTTGTAACCACCAAAATGGCCATGGAACACCTAGTCTGTCTAAATTTTTTGAGATAGTAAACAAGCTAGGTAATCGAGTAAATATCCATGCAGCGCCAAAAAAATTAATTTTTAGATCTAAAGACCAAACTGCTAAAAGAGCATACCAAGCATCTCGCATTGCTGTGTGAGGTAAACCAATAAGAATCATTTTTCTTAAATCTGGAATTTCGCCTTTAATATCCCATCTAAATAGTTTCATTAAAAACCTTCCAAGGGGGCCAAGAATTCTTCTTTTCTTAATTGCTAGGTTGTTATAATTTGTCTCACTCATAACTGTGAAACATGTTTTGCTATTTGAACTGCATTTAGTGCTGCACCTTTGAGTAAGTTATCGGAAACAACCCAAAAGTTGAGTATTTTTTTTGATGAAAGACCTTCTCTTATTCTCGATACCAAAACATCATCTCTTCCCTCAGCATCAAGTGGAGTAGGTAGTGGATCATCCCAATATTCGATGCCATCAAAATTCTTGATTACATCAATTGCAGACTCTCTTGTAACTTCATTTTCAAAAACTGCTGAACAGAATGTTCCGTGTCCTGTTTTTACTCCAACTCTAGCATTTGAAGGCTCTACAATTAAGTCGTCTATAGAAAGTATCTTTCTTGATTCATTTACAAACTTCATTTCTTCGTCAGAATATCCGTTCTCTAATAAGTTTCCAGCAATTGGAATAACATTTTTCGCAATCGGTCTTGAATAAAAGCCATCTGCATAATCATCTTTCAATTCCTCACCCATTTCAATTTCTCTATTAAGAGAATCCACCGCTTGCGTTCCTGATCCTGATACTGCTTGATATGCGACTGGCGTAATAGATTTAAGGTTAAATTTATCATGGAGAGGTTTTAAAGCCATAACTAAACCCATAGTTGTACAGTTTGGATTAGCAATTAGTTTTGTATTGCTATTTATAGTCTCTTCATTAATTCCATACACTACTAATGGGACTTCATTGTCATGTCTGAAAGCTGATGAGTTATCAATGACATAAGCTCCCTGTTCTACAAACTTCTTAGCAAATTCCTTGGATCTATCACCACCAGCTGAAAAAAGGGCAATATCAAATTCTGATATGTTTTCATCAATTAACTCTTTAACAATCAACTTATCTTTATTAATTTCTAATTCAGTGCCTTTTGATTTATGTGATGCAAAGAAAGTGTAGGAAGTGTCTCTCGAAAAATACTCTTCTGATAGATTTATGATTTTACGACCAACTAGTCCAGTTGCCCCAATAATGGCTATTTTCATTAGTTTGTTATGAATTCTTCATGTAGGACATTGAGAGCCTTCTCAATATCATTACTGCTGATAACACAGGATACTCTGATAGGAGAAGTCGATATCATTGATATATTAATTTTATTATCTCCCAAAGTTTTAAACATTTTTGAGGCAACTCCCGATTCTGATTTCATCCCTGCGCCGATTATTGAAATTCGAGCGATATTTTCATCTACGTCATAACCTTTTGCGTCGAGTTGTTTTGAAATATTTTTTAAAGCATCTTCTACATCTTTTTGTTGTTCGGAGGGAGCAGTAAATGAAATATCAGTAATTGATTCTTTAGAAACGTTTTGAACAATCATATCAACATTTATTCCAATCTCTGAAAGAGACCCAAAAACTGTACCAGCAATGCCTGGCTGATCAGGAACACCAAAAAGAGTGAACTTAACTTCTTTATCATTATGGGTTACCCCACTTACAATTGCCTCTTCCATTGTTTTTTCTTTCACTACGGTACCTTTATTGTTTGTAAAAGTTGATTTTACAATTATTGGCACATTATACCTTCTACCAAATTCTACAGACCTAGCCATTAATACGCCTGCTCCCGAAGAAGACATTTCAAGCATCTCATCATAAGTAATTTCATCAATTAGCTTTGCTGAATTAATAATTCTAGGATCCGCAGTAAATACCCCCTCCACATCAGTAAATATTTCACACTTTTCAGCACCAAGGGCAGCTGCTAAAGCAACCGCAGTGGCATCAGATCCTCCTCTGCCTAAGGTCGTTATTTCTTTCGTGTCACGATTAAAGCCTTGGAATCCTGCAACAATAACAATGTCTCCTCGTTCAATGCCCTCTCTAACTCTTTCACCTGAGATTTCTTCAATTTCTGCTTTGCCGTGCCTAGATGTAGTAATTATTCCAGCTTGAGAACCTGTAAGAGAAAATGAACTATGACCCAAACTATTTAAATGCATTGAAAGTAGTGACATGGTTATTCTCTCGCCAGCAGATAACAACATATCCATCTCACGTGGAGTGGGTTGTTCGGAAAGCTCATTGGCTAAATCAATTAATTCATCTGTGCTTGATCCCATTGCTGAGGGCACAACTACAAGTTCATACCCTTCTTTCTTACGGTCAATTATTCTCTCCGCAACTATTTTTAACGAGCTTGTGTCAGCTACGCTAGTTCCACCAAATTTTTGTACGATTAATTTCATTGGAAACATTCTAATTAATTTATTAAAGAATTAAAGACCCTAGTACTCTAGTTTTTATGAGTATAGATTTGCACATTCACTCAGTTAATTCTGATGGAACCTTCTCAGTGGAGGAAATTGTGAATCTTTCTAAGGAATTACAGTTAGAAGCAATATCAATAACAGATCATGAATATTTAACTGAGGTGCCTTACGATAATGACATAAAGATAGTTAAAGGAATTGAAGTTGGTGCAGATTGGAAGGAATTAAAATCAAAAAATCCATTTGCTGGTATTCATCTCTTAGTCTATTTTTTAGACAGAAACACAAGTTTAAACGTAAGACTTGAAGAGATTAGAAATAAGAAAAAAGAGAGAAATTATATAATTCTTGAAAGCTTGAAGAAATCAGGCATAGATATTGAAAAATCTGAGCTAGATCTCGTAAAAACTAAGGTGCCTGGTAGACCACACATTGCACAAATAATGGTTGAGAAACAGTATGTAAGTAATGTAAGTGAAGCCTTTACAAAATTTTTAAGAAATGGGGTCATCCCCAATATAGATACTCATCAACTTGATATTGAAGAAATAATTCAATTATCAAAAGAATCAAAGTCACTAATTTTTTTAGCACACCCTCATACTCTCATGAGCAGTGAATCATACAAAAAAAATCAAAATTGGGTTACTTCAGAATTTTTGACCTATCTAAAACAAATAAAAATGATGGGACTGAGTGGTCTAGAAGTTTACTACCCAGGTTATAACAATTCTGTAAAGGCTCAACTTATTGAAATTTGTGAAAGTTTAGATTTATTAATTTCTGGTGGGAGTGATTTTCATGGTGAAAATAAGCCAAATAATTTGCTTGGAATAGGTTATGAAAATAATCCAATAAAAGTTCCCTTAAATTTATTATCTAGAATGGAAGAAGCTTATGCAAAACTATAAAAAATTGATGGGTTCTATATCTATAGTTACAGCTTCGTATGCTGCTAGTAGACTTTTAGGATTTTTTAGAGAGATTCTTCTAGCTAAATGGACTGGAGTTTCAGGTGCGACAGACACACTTGATTTAGCATTTATAATTCCAGATTTTTTGTTTTATCTTTCAGCTGGAGGTTACCTTGCCATAACTCTGATTCCCTTGATGAGTAGTAAGTCGGAAGAAAAATTAAATAACTATTTCTTGTCACTTTTATATGGGTTGTCTTTGGTTTTTATTTTATTTTCAGCCATAGTTTTCTTGTTTAGATACCAATTGTCAGAGGTTCTAAATGTTGAGTCACCTGCATTCTTTATTGAGATATTTACCCCAATTATATTTAGTCAAATATTCTTTTTTATAGGGGCAATCCTTATGTCTTATCAGTATTTAAAGGAAAACTTTTTATTTGCATCACTTGCCCCATTGGTGTACAACAGTACGATTATATTTTTTGGTTGGATCAACTCAAGTTCTCCAGAAAGTACAGTTAAAGGTTTCGCTATAGGTACTTTAGTCGGTTCAATAATTGGCCATTTAATAATTCAGGTTATTGGTGCATCGAGGTCGGGTCTAAAATACAGTTTTGTGCCTCCTCGACTGAGATATTTGAAAGAGTATCTATTTATCTCTTTACCCCTTGTTGTTGGACAATCAATTGCTGTAATTGATGAACAGCTTTTCAGAATTTTTGGGTCAATGCTTACTGTTGGTAGTGTTGCAACTTTTCGATACGCACGCAGGATTGCCGTACTTCCAGTTGGTATAATTGCTCAAGCAATTGGTGTTGCAAGTTATCCATTGCTTGCAAGATTGTTCAAAGCAGACGAAATAGAAGAATTGGTACTTCTAGTTAGAAAACAACTTTCTTATCTGTTTTTATTCAATGGTGCCGTTATGGTTTTCTGTCTTGCTAATGCTGAATCTATAATTTCTATAATTTACGAACGTGGAGCTTTTAATTCAACAAACACATTAACTGTGGCCAGTATATTTTCAATTGTTGTTTTTGCTATATTGCCTTGGTCTATGAATCAAGTTCTTACAAGATCATATTATGTTCAAAAAATATTCTGGTTTCCTGTAATAAGCGGAACTGTTGTTTCTGTATTAACTACCGTTCTTTTGCTTGCTATAGACAATAGAGACGCGCAGACTTATGCTCTACTAATAACATCGTCTTTATTTGTTTATTCAATATATTTACTTATTAATTTAAAAGTAAAAAATATAAAAATACTTAACCTATCTCTAGTTAAAGATGTTGTTAAATCATGTGCGGTGTTGGTACTATCATTCTTTCTTTCCGAATTGTTAGTTTTTGAAAGTACATTCATACAACTATCAACAAGCTTTGTAAGTATTGTAGGTTTGACTTTTACTTTTCTTGTATTGCTAAAATTTGAATATATTAATATAACAAAAAGAAACTAATGCAAAAATTTCCATTAAAAAAAGGTCTGTCCAGTGCACAAGAATTGCACGAGGAAATAAACAATTATATAGATGTGTTAATGGGGCACATTAACCCCCCAATTGCAGATGGGGTTGATACACTTTTTGAAGTTAGCAGTACATATCTGGCGAGAGCTAAAGAAATAGAGATAAAATTACTTGAAAGAGAAAGAAACACAAAAGTTGAGCCTGGAGATGAACTAAAAAAATTCAGAACTGGAGAGTTAAGAAGTTTTATAGAGTTGTGTAAAAGTGCTCAAAATCAGGGATCTCGAAGAATAACAGTCGCTTTAAGTGAATTAAATCTTAAAGAAAATTAGTCAATATTATCGATATCAAAAACTTCACTAATGTTTTCTTGAACATTGTTTTCTGTACTAGAGTTCTCCGATAAGCCTTTTGCTGCTTTTACTTTTATAGAAACTTTTAGTCCCATTATTTTTGCTATTTCTGATTCAATAAATTCCAAAATATCTTGCGATTTTTTTAACTCAGTAATTAAATAATCATTCTCATCATCAACATAAAGAGTCAGGTTTTCCTTGTCTTCTATCTGAGGGCTTACCAAGGTAATATAGGAATATTTTCTAGGTGTAAGTATGTTCTTTCCTTCTTGAAGTATTTTTGGCCAATATACATCAAAATTTTCTAGATCTTTTTTTGGGGCTTTAATTGTGCTTTTAGTTTTTTTTTCAGTATTTTGTTTTGGTTTTGGCATTTGTTTTGAAGAAGGGGTTTCTTTAACAACCTCTTCTTGAATGTTCTGTTCACCCTCTAAAAGGTCGACTCGCCTTGAAATTGATTTTATATCAGATGCAAGTTGGGGTTTAATTAATTTAATAAGGAATAATTCCAACTTTAGTTCTTGAGAAGGTGCATTGACAATTGTTTGGTTAAGTTCATCTAATAAATCTAAGACTCTAGATAGCTGCTTAGCAGTTATCAATTCATTTGAATGTTTTACTAATGTGTTTTCACTTTCGCTAATAGCTAAAAAAGTATTATCATCTGGCAAATATTTAAAGTAAAAAATATTCCTAAACAACTCGGTAATAGAATTTAGGATGTCCAAAGGCTGAAGCCCTTTGCTGTAGTTAACTTTAAGAATATTTAGAATCTCAGATGTATCTTGTGTATTGATAGACTCAATAATTTGTTGTAAATCAGCAATAGAGACCTTGCCAAGAATACTGTACAAGTCATCGATGGTTGCTTTATTACCGAATGTATTGTGGGTTTGTTCAAAAAGATTTATTGCATCACGTAATGAACCGTCACTTTGATTAGCAATATAGCTTAAGACATCATCATTAATTTTTATTTTTTCATTTTTACCAATCTCATTAAGTGTGCTTATAATTTGATCATTCCCAATTCTTTTAAAGGCTATGTGAGTTGTTCTGCTTTTAATAGTTTCTAATACCCTTTCAGGTTCTGTAGTTGCAAGTATAAATATCACGTGCTCTGGTGGTTCCTCTAAAGTTTTTAAAAATGCATTTGATGCTGCATTAGATAACATGTGTACTTCATCTAAAATAAATACTCTCTTTTTACCAGGGCTACTTGCTATAAAGTTGATACTGTCGTTTAACTCTCTAATGTCATCAACCTTATTATGGGAAGCTGCATCTATTTCTGTAATATCAAAGACCGGATCACAACCCAAAGTAGTTGCAATTATTCTTGCAAGTGAGGTTTTGCCAACACCTCTTGGTCCAGAAAATAAGTATGCATGACTTAAATTATTATTCTTTATTTGTTTTTCAATTAACGTTACAGCATCAGATTGTCCCACTAACTTTTTTAAGCTATCAGGTCTGTATTTTCTATATAAGGCTTCTTGCATATCTATAAATGGT
>Ga0208390_1000184_pt1 | contig 20530 bp, 25 predicted proteins | sample Knorr_S7_td_Surf_FD_185594 | JGI IMG/M metagenome (GOLD analysis project Ga0208390, IMG submission 185594) | Marine microbial communities from Southern Atlantic Ocean transect - Knorr_S7_td_SurfaceA_ad_6m_LV_A (SPAdes) (version 2) | ecosystem: Environmental > Aquatic > Marine > Oceanic | place...
TGCAGGTGGATCTACAGGAGCTACTGGTGCACAAGGTGCTGCTGGTGCTCAAGGAGCCGCTGGTGCACAAGGAGCCGCTGGTGCACAAGGAGCTCAAGGTCATCAAGGAGTAGCTGGAGGCACAGGTGGATCTGGTTCTACTGGTGCTCAAGGTGCTCAAGGACATCAAGGACATCAAGGTGCTGCTGGTGCTCAAGGTGCTCAAGGTCATCAAGGTGCAACAGGATCTACAGGTGCACAAGGTGCAACAGGAAACACTGGTGCTCAGGGTGCTGCTAATACAGGTGCACAGGGTGCAACTGGATCTACTGGTGCTCAAGGTGCTCAAGGTCATCAGGGAGTTTCGGGAGCAGTCGGATCTCAAGGTGCAGATGCAAGTCTAACAACGTCAACAGGTGCACCAAGTAGTCCTAGTGCAGGAGACATGTGGTGGGATAGTGATGAGGCAGATTTGTTAGTTTACTATCAAGATGCTAACAGTGCACAGTGGGTTTCTATAAGTGGTGGAATAAGGGGAGCACAGGGTGCAACTGGTGCCCAAGGTGCTTCTGGAACTAACGGTGCTCAAGGTGCTACTGGTTCAACAGGTGCCCAAGGTGCTACAGGTGCTACAGGTTCTTCAGGATCAGCAGGGTCAACAGGTAACACTGGTGCTCAAGGTGCTCAAGGTCATCAAGGAAATACTGGTTCTACAGGATCTCAAGGTGCAACAGGAAACACTGGTGCTCAGGGTGCTGCTAACACAGGTGCACAGGGTGCTTCAGGTGCAGCAGGTATTCCAGTTGGTTCGATTATGGCTTATGGTGGAAGTTCAGCACCCTCTGGATGGCAGATATGTAATGGTGGAACAGCTTCCACAAGTGCGTTACAAACAGTTCTTGGTCAATCTAATGTGCCTGATTTACGAGATAGATTTATAGTTGGTGCAGGTAGTAGTTATAGTTCAAAAGATACTGGTGGTTCAAAAGATGCAGTGTTAGTTACTCACACTCATAATTTACAGAATCACGTTCATGGTTTTACTGCTACTACATCAGGTGTAAATTTATCTCATAATCACTCATTACCTGATTACGCAGGTGGAAGTCAGGCACAAAATCAAGGTATTCCATCAGGTAGTGCACAAGGTGCAACGAATTACACTACAGGAAGTGCACTAGGAACTCATACCCATACAGTTAGTGGGAATACTGGAACTCCATCTACTAATACCACAGATACTCTAGGAGAGTCAGCAACTAATAAAAACTTACCACCATATTACGCTCTTATATACATTATTAAGACCTAGCATAAAATATTTGATATGCTATAATATTATTATGAAATTATCTGATTATATTGTAACTTACGATAACACATTAAAGTCTAGTTTTTGTAGATCAGTCTGCAAAAGGATGGAACTTGATGAGCGTAAAAAATTAGGTGTGTTTTCTGATGGAAAGTCTGATGAAAATGTAAAGACATCACATGATTTAAATATTAGTTTGTTAGATGATTGGAAAAGGGAGGATGAAACCTTTTACGAATCATTATCAATGTATCTTGAAACGTACATGGATACAGTGAGTGAAAAGACAGGTATTAATCAAGATTTATTATCTGGTAGACCATATAAGTGGAGTCAAACTGGAGATCATCTTTGTGATACGGGTTATCAAGTCAAAATGTACAAACCTGATGGATTTTACAAGTGGCACCATGACTACGAAATAATTCCAGCAGGGGCAAGAGCATTATCCTTTATTTGGTATTTGAATGAAGATTTTAAAGGTGGTGAAACTGAGTTTATGGATGGAACTATTATCAGACCAATTGAAGGTAGAATGGTTATTTTTCCCTCTACTTGGATGTATGTGCATAGAGGTTGTAAAGTTATTGAAGGTAATAAATATATTGCGACGGGTTGGTTCCATCATCAACACCCGTACGTCAAAGACCTCATAAGAGACGAGGTACAAAAGACCTTATAAATAGTTAAAAATAAGTAGATAATGGCTGCGTTCGATTTTCCAAATAGTCCTAGTAATGGCGATAATTATACCGCTAATGGTGTAACTTGGTCATGGGATGGATCTGCTTGGAGAAGAAGTGGTGGAGTCGGAGCACAAGGTGCTGCAGGTGCTCAAGGAGCCGCAGGTGCACAAGGTGCAACAGGAGCAACAGGTGCTCAAGGTGCTACAGGACCAACTGGTGCTCAAGGTGCAACTGGTTCTACAGGACCCACAGGACCAACTGGTGCACAAGGTGCTACAGGACCAACTGGTGCTCAAGGTAACGCTGGTTCTAGTGGTAGTAATGGTGCTCAAGGTGCTGCAGGTTCTGATGCATCACTTCCATCGGGAGTAATTGTTATCTGGTCTGGAAGCACAGGTTCAATTCCATCTGGTTGGGTTATTTGTAATGGATCGAACAGCACACCTGACCTGAGAGATAGGTTCGTTGTTGGTGCTGGTAGTGCATACTCGGTTGGTAACACTGGTGGTTCCTCTAGTGTAACTCTTTCAACGTCACAGATACCCGCACACAATCACGGTATATCAGATCCAGGTCATGATCACGACACGACAGTTGATGGACACCACCTATTTGATGGTAATGGTTCGCAGAGTATTGGTTATGGAGGTCCTGGTGGTTATCCTGCTCAGGAATTTGAACTATACAACGCAACTACTGGAATCAGTATTCAAAACGCTGGTGGCGGTGGATCTCACGAAAACAGACCACCATACTATGCTTTAGCATACATAATGAAAACTTAATTGAATTGTAATGAATGAATTGATACAAGTCGTTCAGGTGCTTACACCTGATGAAGTTTTATTGGTTAATGAAGAGTTAGATAAAAAAGAATTTATAGTCAGTTCAATAGGGTTTGTTGATGGTGAAACTGGTGAACCTAGAGTAGATTCTGATATTAGGTCAAGTTCTGGTTGTTATCTTCTTGATGATGAGAAGGCAGCTCAAATCATACACAAAGGTATGAACAATGCTTTGCTTGAATATCGTAAGAGATTAATAAATATTCATCCTACATTTGATGGGTATCCTGTTCCTGGTGGATTTATGACCACATCAAATAGAGAGTTGATACAAGTTCTTGAATATGTGAAGAATCAAAGATATACATGGCATACTGATGCATCACCTCAACCTAATTCAAAGGAATATCACAGAAAAATATCAGTAATATTATACCTATCAGAAGATTTTGAAGGTGGTACAACTAAATTTGTACACAAACAATATAAACCACCTATTGGACATGCCTTAATATTTCCATCGAATTGGTGCTTTCCACACACAGGGACAATAGTTACTGAAGGAAAGAAAAGAGTAGCAGTAACTTGGTATTATGTTCACGATAACAACGTTTGACTTTCTAAATAAATTCAACTATAATCGTTCTATGACTTACTCAGACGAGTTTTTAGAAAACATAACGATTGATGTTTGTAAAAGAACATTCATGTTATACAGTGATGATGGGCAGAAAAGAAAAGTAAAGTGTGATACAACTCAACAATTTATGGATGTTTTAGAATTGATTAATAAATCTGCAGATCCAAGAATTGTAGAATATACTGATATAACAACTACAGAAGACTGATTCCTGACTAACTAAATAGATCATAGAATAATATATTGGCAATCATAAGACAATGCCCCTTAATAAGTTAGAGAACTTTATAAAGAATACTGAAGGGCGTATTCTTTATGTTAATCCAAGTGACCTAGATTCAACTGATGCGATAGAGAATCAGGGTAATTCACTTACTACACCCTTTAAAACAATACAAAGAGCACTCGTTGAGGCTGCTAGATTCTCCTACTTGAAGGGAAACAACAATGATACAGTAGAGAAGACTACTATATTATTATATCCAGGTGAGCATATTGTTGATAATAGACCTGGTTACGCAATAAAGGCAAGTGGAACTGCAGCAAAAGCAGTATCACAAAGTGGTGCAGAGACTAATGCTACAACTGAATTTTCTCTAACTTCCAGTTCAGTATTTGATCTTACACAGGCAGATAATATTCTTCATAAGTTTAATAGTATCAATGGTGGTGTAGTTATACCAAGGGGAACATCACTTGTTGGACTAGATTTAAGAAAGACAAAGATAAGACCTAAGTATGTTCCAAACCCAACAGACGTTAATGTTGGTAACTCAGCGATATTCAGAGTAACAGGTACTTGCTATTTCTGGCAGTTCTCTATATTTGATGGAGATGAGAGTGGACTTGTATATACCGACTCAACAGATTTCTCAACAAATAATCAATCAAAACCAACATTCTCTCACCATAAGTTAACTTGTTTTGAGTATGCTGATGGTATCACAATTCCATCAGGTTACACTATTAGTGACTTAGCAATGTATTATGCTAAGTTATCGAATGCATTTAACTCTACAGATAGAGTCATTGAGACAACAGATAGATACCCAGCTAGTGATACTGGATTCTCTCCACAAAGACCTGAATTTGAAATCGTTGGTGCATTCGCTGCTGATCCAATCAATATATCAAATATTATTTCTGGTGATGGATTTACACCTGGTGCAATTATCACAGTCACCACTACTAATCCACACGGATTGAACGCTGGTACACCTATCAAGATCAAGGGTGTAGGTGTTGATGATTATAATGTATCAACTAAGGTTCAGAATGTAACTAGCACTACTCAGTTTACTTACTTACTACCATTTGTAAGAACAAATTTACCTGCATCACCAAGTGCAGCAGCAGGTACAGTCACAATTGAAACTGATACAGTCACAGGTGCATCTCCATATATTTTCAACATATCATTGAGATCTGTCTTCGGTATGAATGGTATGCATGCTGATGGTAAGAAAGCAACTGGATTTAGATCTATGGTGGTTGCTCAGTTTACTGGTATATCATTACAGAAAGATGATCGTGCTTTTGTTAGTTACAATAAATCATCTAGAATTTATGAGGGTATTGGTATTACTAAAGTAACAGGTGCAGAACTTGCAAGTGGATCATCTGCTACCAATACTTCACAGGTATATCATCTAGATTCAAATGCGAGATATAGAAATGGTTGGGAGACTGTTCATATCAAAGCAAGTAATGACTCCTTCCTACAGATAGTTTCTGTGTTTGCTATTGGTTACGCAAGACACTTTGAATGTATCGCTGGTGCTGATTATAGTGTTACAAACTCTAACTCTAACTTTGGACAAATCTCACTTGCATCAGAGGGATTCAAGAAGGAAGCATTTTCAAAAGATGATAAAGCATTTATCACAAATATTATTACACCTAAAGCAATTACATCAACTGAGGAGGATGTAGATTGGATTTCATTAGACGTTGGACTTACCACATCTGTTGGTATTTCAAGTCATTTATATCTCTTTGGATTTAATGATAAAGATGTAAAACCTCCAGTTATTATTCAAGGTTATAGAGTTGGTGCTAAGTTAAATGATAAGTTAAACATAATTAACTCAGGAACCAACTATTCTGCTGACATCTTTATGACTGATACTGATCCAGCGAGTGGAGCAGTATATGGAACTACAAGTTCAGTCAAATCACTTGAAGTTTCTAATATTACATTAAACTCACAGTTTAACTTTGCGTCTAATCACGGACTGTTAACAGGTGAAAAAGTAAAACTTATGAGTGATGATGGTGATTTACCAGAAAACATCAATGCTCATCAAACATACTTTGTAATCAAGGCATCTGCAACAGCAATTAAGTTAGGGTCTTCACTATCTAACGCTGAGAATGGAACAGCAATCACAGTATATGGTGGAACTAATCTAAAAGTATTAAGTAGAGTATCTGAAAAAGATGCTGGTGATGTTGGATCACCGATTCAATTTGATTCCACAAATGGTAACTGGTATATCCATACAAATGCTGCTAGTGGAATATATAACGGATTTGCTTCTGGTGGTATAGCATCATTTGGTGCAAGAACTAATGTATCGTTCTTCAAGAGAAAAGAAGATGCTAGAAGTATTGACGAGAAACTATACAAGTTTAGAGTCGTTGTGCCTAAAGAATTTGATAACGCAAAGAATCCAGAGGAAGGATTCATCTTACAGGAATCAGGATCTACTGCTGCAAGAACAAATGCAGATTTCTCTTTAGCAACGATTGATAATTCTGACTATGATTACAAACGTAATCACAGATTTATTAGTACTTGTACTGAGGCATCAAACGTTGTTACAAGTATCACAGAATTACCACATGATTTAGATGTGGGTGATCAAGTAATAATCAAAAACGTAAGTAGTACAACTAATACATCTGCAACTGTAAATCAAGGATATAATGGAACATTTTTAGTCACAGCAGTAGACAATGATAAGACATTTAAGTATTCAACTACTGACGTAGATGGTGTAACACATAGTGTTGGATTCTTCACTAACGATACCAGTAGTAGAACAACCTCTCTTCCAAGATTTGAAAGGAATAATCTACAGGCAAATTATTACATCTACAGGAATGATACAATTCAAGAGTATGAGAAAGATATTTCTGATGGTGTCTACCATTTATATGTTTTAAATGCCGATAATAGCATTACAGAGGAATATACTACACAATCATTCAGTCAGAACGTGGATGACTTATATCCTCAACTTGATAGAGATAATATATCGGATAATCCAGCAGCATCTAAAACTTTTGCTAGAAGATCACCTGTTGGTAGTGTTGTTACTAACGATCTTAAGAACAGTCTTACAAGAGAAACTGCTGATAGTGTACTAAAAGATTTACATATTGGTTTACCGATCACAGGTGTTACAACTGCATTCTCATCACAGAACGCTGGTACAGCAACTCTTACTTTTGATAGACAACATAATCTAAGTGGTATCGTCACTTGCTCAATATCTGCTGGTGGATCTGGTTTAACAAATGGAACTTACAATAACGTCAAGTTATTCAACACTGGTGGAACAACTTGGGATGGTGCAACTGCAACTGTGGTGGTATCTGGTAATCAGGTTACACAGGTAGATGTGACTGCTGGTGGATCTGGATACGCTGGTGGTGAAACACTTGATTTAGACAATACATTTACTGGTGGATCTGGTGCGAGAGTTACCACAAGCACAGTTGGTATATCAACAGTCTTAGGTAACACAGTTCAAATCACTGGTCTTACAACTGCTACTGGTGGATATTATAGAATATCTGGTGTACCAGCAGCGAATCAAGTTGCGATTGCAATCACAGCATCTGATGGTATACAGGCAGGTGAATACTTATTAAATGTTGGACACGAAATTATTGTTTCATCATCAACATATGATACAGTCACAGGAATTACAACATTCACCACAAACTCACCTCACGGATTTGTAACTGGTAATAGTTTCAGAGTTCACGATTCATCTAACATCAACAAGGGAGACTTTGTTGCAACAGGTATTACAACTACAACTATTGTTGCTAAGACTGATGCATCATTATCAGGTGCTTTCTTATTGAAGCACGGAATGTCTGCTAACGACAGAGCGTCAGATATTACGGGTGAAAACTTGGGAGCAAGAGGACTCTCATTCTTTGGTAACGAGAGAATGACTCTTGATTCTAATATCACCAATGATACAACGATTCATGTATCAGTTCCAAATGCAGGTATCTCAACAACACAGAGATTTGAATTAGGATCATACTTCCAGATTGATAGTGAGATTATGCGTGTTACAAGTAGCACACTCTCTGGATCTGGTAATAATGAAATCACAGTTATTCGTGGTGCGTTAGGAACACTGAAAGAAAATCATTCTGGTGGAGCATTAATTAAAAAGATTCTACCAAGAGCAGTTCAATTCCATAGACCTTCTTATATAAGGGCATCAGGTCATACATTTGAATATCTTGGTTATGGTCCAGGTAACTATTCAACTGGTTTACCACAGGTTCAGGTCAAGACACTTTCACGAGAAGAGGAGTTCTTATCACAAGCACAAGAAACTGCTGCTGGTATCGTTGTTTATACAGGTATGAACAATGATGGAGACTTCTATATTGGTAATAAATTAATCAACTCATCAACTGGTAAGGAAGAGACATTTGATATACCAGTACCGACTATAACAGGTCAAGACCCTGCTAGATTGAGTGTTGTATTTGATGAAGTAATTGTTAAAGAAAGAATTCTTGTTGAAGGTGGTAAGTCTAAGACAATTCTATCTGAGTTTGATGGTCCTGTTAACTTTGATAAAGAGGTCAAGGTTAATGATAAAACCACAGTCAATGGTATTGTTAAAATCAATAATACTGTTGAAATAACTAATACAACCGATTCGACTGATAAGGATACTGGATCACTCATTACTGAGGGTGGTGTTGGTATCGAGAAAAACCTCAACGTAGGTGGTGGTCTTCATGTTACGGGTCCTTCAACATTTGTTGGAGTTGTTACAACTTCAAATGATTTGTTTGTTGGTGGTGGTATTGATGTAGTTGGTATTGTGACCATTGCAGGTGATATTGTTCTTGGTGGTGATTTACAAACTATAGGTGGAGGTGGTGCAATCGTATCATCTGGTGGTACTTTTGGTAACATACAAATTGGAGTTACAAATGATAACACCCTTGATACTAAGACAGGCACAGGAAACTTAGTAATTGATTCTGCTGGTGGAACTATTGATATCAACGACAATGTAGATATTTCTGGTAATTTAGTATGTGGTGGAACTGGTACATTCACTGGTGATCTAATTGCTTTCTCATCCTCTGACGAAACCTTAAAAGAAAATCTTGTCGCTATACCAAATGCACTTACTAAAGTTGGATTGATGACTGGATACACTTATGATTGGAAAGCAGCGAAATATAATGATACCGATCACTTAACAGTTGTAGGTGAGTCTGATACTGGTGTGATTGCTCAACAAGTTGCTGCTTTAGGACTACCAGGCATCACTACTACTAGAGAAGATGGAACTATGGCGGTTAGATATGAAAGAATAGTTCCCATACTTATAGAAGCAATCAAAGAACTAGAAGCACGAGTTAAAACTCTGGAGGGTTAATGGCTTTACAAGCATCTGGACAAATCAAATACAGTGAGATAATCGCTGAGTTTGGTACACCAAATTCTGGAGGGATTGGAGAGTATCGCATTTCAGAAAATGTAGGATCACTTTCTAATTTACCTCTAGATACTGGAGTTCCACAATCTGGACAAATAAAATTTAGTGATTTCTATAGTAAGAAATTGAATCATATTGTTGATTTACATTCTATAGGCAATAACACTTCAAGACAAAATGCAAAGGACAGATGGAATAATGGAAATGTTCATATTGTAGGATCAACAAAAACTGGAAAGACACAACCTCCCGATACGATTGATGATAGAGTAATCATAAATGTAAATGCAACCATATCATCCACAAAGGGAACTCAAACTCACTGTGCATTAAGAACAGGAACTTGGGATTCTAATACAACACTAGAGATCGAGATTGGTACATCTGGTAAACTTTATGGTTCAGGTGGCGATGGTGGAACTGGTGGTAGTGCAAATGAGACACCAGGTACAGATGGACAGACAGGCAGCAGTGCTTTAGGTATTCAGTATCCATGTACAATTAATAATTTGGGAGTCATTCAGTCAGGATATGGCGGTGGCGGTGGTGGAGGAGGTAATACTCGAACCACTGGTGGTGGTAAGAAAGGTGGTGCAACAACGAATGGATCCTCTGGTGGAGGTGGCGGTGGTGGTGCAGGATTACCAGCAGGAAGTGCTGGTGGAGTATCAACACCATTATCACAAGGTGGTGGATCTGCTGGATCTGCTGGACAGGCAGGTAGTTTATCTGGACAGGCATCAGGTGGTGCAGGTGGATCTGAAGCGGGAGCAGGTGGTAATAGTAGTCCTGTAAATAATTCTGCAACTAAGGCAGATAATGGTGCTACAGCGAGTGGAGCAGCATCACCAGGTACAGGTGGTAACAACGGATATGCTATTATAACTAATCAAGGATCAGCACCTTCATTATCAGGTGGTGGAACACTCACAGGTAGAACTATAACGTCAACTAACCCTACATGATCGTACCAAATATATTATTCAAAGTGATTTCAAACGACCCCATAAACAAATCATTGGTGGTAAAGTATTGTCGAGAAAATGCTCAAAAGTTTATAGAGGATTATAGATCATATAATATATCTTATAGTAATCTAGATTTTACAAGTCCAGAGGCACTTGTGGAAAGTATTAGATCTATTGGAACTAGCATAGTCATAGATCAATTAAATAGTGAACCAATATTAGATGAGAACAAATCTAGTGGGGAAATACACTCACTTGATCTAGATGAATATGTTGGTAAAATAGTATCAGTCACACTAGACCCAACTGGAGATTTAAATCAAATTGAATTATGACCACTTGCAAAAGGTATTTTCGTAATTGTAATGATTTTGGAATATGTGTAAACATAGGTAAGAAAGGATATGTTTTAGCAGAAGATCCAATAGAGAGAACAACTATTTTTCAATATGGGATTTATGGTGTTGGAAAGTTTGCTAAAATATTCGACCCAAACTATATCACATTTGAAGGTGGTAAATTTTATGATGTTCGAGAATATGAAAAAGATAACGTGGTATTTGAAGCACAAGATGATTTTTTCTTGATAGGTTTTAACAAACTAGATAGTTATGACTGGGAAGGAAGATTAATAGATGATGATGAAAAATCATTAGATTTGAAAAGCATCTACGATCAACCTAGACCTGTGACGCACAGATGTTTTATAGTTTGTTTTGATGGTAATCCAATAGTAAATGATAAAAAGTTAAAACGATATGACTACGCAGAAGTTAAGTATCCAAAAGAATATAATATAGATTTAAATGGCGGTGTTCTAGGATTTTTTAAAAAATTATGCTAACTACAAATGATCTGAATACCTTATATGAGTGGGCTAGGGAAACTAAATTTCCTTGCAAGAAAGCACCTACTATAGATGGTTATTGTAACAAGGTAATTGATTATTATTGGTTGAAATCAGTTAAGAAATCTACAATAATACGTCAGAAATATATGAGTGATGATGTGTATGAGATTTATAAGAATGAAGATATTTTATTTTCTAACTATACATCATTTCGAGGAGGCACAGAACTATATCCACACAGAGATCCAGATATATTAAGGTATCCATATAAAAGAATACAGATACCATTATCAATACCAGATAATAATATATGTTACATGGAGTGGACTGATAGTGGTGCGAGAATTATTTGGGAGGAGGGTCAACCACAGGTTTGTGAAGTTATGAATTACACTCATCACGCATTTAATAAATCAGATAAACCTATGGACTTCTTGTTTGTAGATGTAAAACTAGACACAGAAGTAATGATAAATAACTAAAAATGTATCTATAGAATGGCAAATATAAGAAAGTCATTTAATTTAAGAAGCGGTGTGCAAGTAGATGAGGACAATCTACTTGTTAATAGTGTCGGCAACGTGGGCTTGGGGACTACAGTTCCAACAGAAACTCTTGATGTGCGAGGAAATATAAAGTCAGTAGGAGTTATTACAGCGATAGGTGGTTATATATCAGGTGGATTTGAATCTGTAGGAGTATCAACATTTAGTGGTAATGTTCATGTTGGTACTGCGATTACAGCATATCCAGCAACAGGAATTATAAGTGCAACATCATTTAGAGGTGATGGTGCCAATTTATTGAATATACCAACTTCACAATGGACAGATTATGATCCTGGTTTAGGTTACACAAGTATATACAATGAAGGGTTCGTTGGTATCGCTACCACAAATCCCAGTTTCACTCTACAAATTGGTGGTAATTCTGATTTAACAAATTTCCAAAATGGAGTAGGTATTAACTCCTCTGGTAATATGGTTGTTACTGGAATTATAACAGCAGGGGTATTGAAGGGAGAGGGTTCTGATATAACATCACTAAATGCAAGTAATATTAAATCTGGTATCGTATCAAACGCATACCTACAGGCAGGGTATGAGTTCTCTGGTATCTTAACAGCATCACAGTTTAAAGGTAATGTTCTTGGGGATGTTGTAGGTTTTGCTACTACTGCACGAGACTTAGTGGATGGACTAGATTTAAGTTTTGGTTCATTTACATCTGATAATGCTCAGGTTGGTGTCCTTACAGTCACAGGTTTATTAGTTGCACCCACAGACCCGATTGGTGTGGGTACTACAGCACCACAGGCAAATATCCATGTGAAAAAGGCGGGTATATCATCTATCCAAATTTCTAGTGATTCAAACGAAAGTATCCTTACTTTAAGTAGAGGTATAGACCAGCAAGGAACTGCTGGTGCAATTAAATTTGGAAATGAATCTGCTGCATATCCATATAGTGAATCTAACGATCTTGATATTATCAATTACAGTACAGGTAGCATCAATAGTTATCTACACGCAGGGGCAGCAGGGATCAATACAGGTGGTTTCTTTTGGTTAAAAGGAAAGAATACAAGTCAATTGATGACTCTGACTTATGATGGCACACTAGGTCTTGGAGTTACAGTTCCAGTAAATACACTTCACGTTGTAGGAACTAGCACAGTAACAAGTAATGCCTTCATAGGTAATAATCTCACAGTCAAAGGTAATACAACCATAGCAGGGAATATAACTGTTGATGGTAGTTATGATCTAGTTGACTCCGATATATCAGGATTAAACTTAAATGTAACCTCTGGACACTCACTTGTAAAAAATTTAGATATTAATAATAATCTAAAAGTTGTAGGTCTAACTACCCTCACAAGTAATGTTTCGATAGGTGGTTCTATTACAGCAGGGGAAGATTACGGACATACTGTTGCCGAGAATAGAAAGTTTGGTATTAACTTAGATAGAAATAATCAAGTTGCAATCGGAACTGCATTTACATATAGTGGAGAGAATGTTCTTGATGTAAGAAGCGGAAAGGCAATTTTCGAGGGTGTTGGGGTAGGAACTACATCACTAAAGGCATCAGTTGATTTCTCAGATGCAGGTAGAGATAATGCTGACTCCCCTGCATCAGTTGCAGGTAGAGGATATATGTACCCTCCAAAGGGTTCTACAACTGATAGAGGTAATTTTACAGGTGTAACAGCAGGGGCATTGTTCTACAATACATCAACTAATAAGTTACAAGTATATAATGGAACTACATGGCAGAACTGTAACTAAGTTGAAATCTGAAAACTTATACATACCTTTGTATGGATTGTAAGTCGGATTATATATTCTTTAAGAGACAGTAGCGAAAGCGTCACACATGACCCCTCTGGGGTCTTTTTTATGCTATAATAGTTGCATATAAGATAATACTATGCAACTCAGACCACATCAGTTAGACGGATTAAATGCAATGCAGACTCACAATAAGGGTCAGATCATTGTACCCACAGGTGGTGGAAAAACAATGTGCATGATAGAAGATGTGAGAAGACTCTTCGCACAGGACAGTTTACCAAAGACAGTTGTAGTTGTTGCACCACGCATTCTCCTAGCAAATCAGTTATCGTCTGAGTTCTTGGAGTTCATCACAGATGCAGAGGTCATTCATGTACATAGTGGCGAGACACATCACAAGAGTACAACCAAGACAGATCAACTTGAGTACTGGTATCACAATAGCACAGATAATCTATTAATATTCACAACATATCATTCTCTACACAGAATACAGGAGTCTCTTGATATTGAAGTAGATGCAATATACTTTGATGAAGCACACAACTCAGTACAGAAAAACTTTTTCCCTGCTACTGAACACTTCTCATACAATGCGAAAAGATGTTTCTTTTTTACTGCAACTCCAAAGAATAGTTTGACTCCTCAGAAAGCAGGAATGAACTGGAGTAAGGTGTATGGGGATGTGATCTGCCAAGTTCCTGCACCAAAATTAGTCAGAGACGGATACATACTACCTCCAAAGGTTGAAGTCTATAAGTCAAGAATCTTGGATAAGAATGAGTTAGTTGCTGAACATGATTGTGAGCAGATGGTACAGGCAATAGATAATATTCAGAAGGACAAAGTATTGATATGTGCAAAGTCCACAAAGCAAATCGTATCACTTGTTTACTTCACAGACTTTGTGAGTGATCTTGCAGACAGAGGTTATTCTTGGATGACCATTACAAGTAAGACAGGGGCGATTGTTGATGGAGAGAAGGTGGACAGAGAGACATTCTTTGATACACTTAATGAGTGGGGTAGAGATCCAGACAAGAAGTTTGTAGTTCTACATCACAGCATACTCTCAGAGGGTATCAATGTTCATGGACTTGAAGCAGTATTGTTTATGAGGTCTATGGATTACATTACTATTAGTCAGACGATTGGTAGAGTGATACGCAAAGGGGCAAAAGACAAAGTTTATGGTATGATATGTGTACCAGTATATTCTAAGGTAGGTATCACTACCGCAAGAAAGGTTGAAGCAGTAGTTGATACTATCTTCAACAAAGGCGAAGCAGCAACAGTTACAGTTACAAGATGATTCCAAATTATTATTGTAGAGAAATACTACCAAAAGAAAAACTTAATTATGTAAGAAAATTAATTACAGCACCAACTGTTGATTGGAAAGATGGTGCGATTTCTATGTTTGCAGGGGCATACGATAAAAAACTACCTGACTTCGGAACAACACAAAAGAAACTTCTTGAAACATTTAATAAGGATGTATTTTCTATCATCATGAGTGAGGTAGATAAGGATGAAAACTTTTTATGTATGGTTACACCTCGTAGGACAGATACAGCAATGGTATCCAAGATCGAAAAAGGTGGATACTATAGATGCCATCTTGATAATGAGTTTAACGGACACTATAGCACAACATTGTTTCTGAATGACCCAGAGGAATACAAAGGGGGCGAGTTGCAACTGTTAATAGATGGTCAACTTAAAAACATAAAGTTAAAGGCAGGGTGGGGAGTGACCTACGCAACTGGAATACCACACCAAGTATTAACTGTAACTGAGGGTGTGAGATACGCAAGTGTGTTCTGGTCAAAGTCACTAATTACAGACCCATTTATTAGAGAGATATATTATAGTCTGAATAATATACAACAAAAGTATAGTAACTCAGGACTTATTGATAAGGTTCATACAGATATTAAGGAATTTATGGATGATCCAAGAGTTGAAATTGCAATGTTGAAAAAATCTATTCTTAGGAGATACTTATGAAAAACAAAATTTTATTTGGTAATTGTCAGGACACATTAAAAGAATTTGCACCTAATAGTGCAAGAACTTGTGTTACATCCCCACCATATTACGGTTTGCGTGATTATGGTACAGCAACGTGGATAGGTGGCGATCCTAATTGCAATCATAGGAGAGATAGTAAAGTCAAACCTGAGAATTGTAACACAGGTCATAAGAATCACGATGAAATGTATGGAGTAGGGGATGCAATATATAAAACTGTTTGCCCGAAGTGTGGTGCTATTAGACAAGATAGTCAAATAGGACTTGAAGAAACACCAGAGGAATATATTGAAAATCTTGTAAACGTATTTAAGGAGGTTCGCAATGTGCTTACAGATGATGGAACTTGTTGGGTTAATCTTGGGGATAGTTACTATAATTACAGACCTGGAAAAGGACAAGGACTACCAAAACAAACTGTCTCAAATACAAAACAAGACTTACCAGATATGTGTTCTCGCAGAGGAAATAGAATCGAAGGACTCAAAGAAAAAGACCTTATTGGAATCCCATGGATGTTCGCTTTCGCAATGCGAGCAGACGGATGGTATCTGAGACAGGACATCATCTGGCATAAACCTAATCCTATGCCTGAGAGTGTAAGAGATAGGTGTACTAAGTCACACGAATATATATTTTTATTCAGTAAAAACAAAAAATATTATTACAACAATGAAGCAATCAAAGAACCCGCAAAAGATTGGGGAACAAGAGACAGAACCAACGGAAAATATCATAACGAAGGAACAGGATTACAACCACATAGCGGTCTTACAAAAAGTTATCCAACAAAGAATAAACGATCTGTCTGGTCAGTAACAGTTAAACCATATAAAGAAGCACATTTTGCAACTTATCCACCTGATTTAATCGAACCTTGCATCAAGGCAGGGAGTGAAGAAGGGGATATAATACTTGACCCATTCATGGGTGCAGGTACTACAGCGGCAGTAGCAAAGTCACTAAATCGTCATTATATTGGGTGTGAACTCAATGAAGGATATGGTAACTTAATTCAGAAAAGAATACAAGATTATCAACCAGTTAATAAACCGACACAAGAGCCTTGCATAAACATACTGGATATTATATAATAGAAATAGTTAAGGAAGAATCCAACTATGAAATGTAAAGTAGAACTCTACGTTGCAGGTAAAACATTTAACGAGTCAGTATATGCTCGTGATTATGATGAAGCACGACAAGTTGCACTTGCAAGAAATCCTAACGCAACTGTAGTATCTGTTACAGCAGACTTCTATACAGATGATAATTATTAATATATAAAGAAAAAATAAAACCATGAAAGATCAAGCATCAATAGGTAGTGAGTCTGCATCTGTTAAGTATCAGAGAGCATTAGACCTTTTTACCGAGTCAGTTATGAAACCTGACCACGATTTGCGTGGATGTGCATACAATCAGGGATGTTATGAAGACTTGATGGAAATTAGAGAACACGTTTTAGAGTATTTAAAAACTTTGAAGGATGTGACCTATCACACAAATCCAGATGAGAGTGATGATATAGAAACAGCAAAATTAATTGAAACTAAACCATTATCTAAGTGGCGATAAATGAGTGATGTTAACTATAAAAAACACGTTGTCTTTCGTGAGACAGAGGATGTTATATTCTATGATATAACTGTAGAAGAGTCAAATGCTTCTGATCTTGTAGTGCATACAGGAACAGCAGTATCTCCACCAAATGATAATGTGGGAGCAAAGCAATTCTACATTCATAGTTTTCAAGATGATTACAACAGAGTAGTATCAGGGCAACGGACATTTGAGTTAGTAAATTATAAGTGGAAATATCCTTATCATATTGTAAATCTAAATGTGCATAATGGTGCATTGTTTATACCTCGTGGTACATTTCATAGATCAGTATCAGGGAAAGATGGTTCGATAGTAATTAATCAAGCAAAGAGATATGATGGATTTGATCCAAGTGCAGAGTTCTATCCTGTATCATGTGCGACTAATATTGAACTCTATAATGTGCTTACAAGAGAGAAACCAGTAATACACAAACTAGGCGAGTAGGCATAAATTTTTATTACAAAAACTTAAATTTTAAGGTATTAACACATAAATAATTTCAGAATTGGAGATTCAAAATGCTTTAAATCTCTACATTATGAACCAGTAAAATAGGAGTCCGATTCATGCACAACTTAATTTCTTTCAATCAGTTAGTAGGGTCACAAGATCAAGATAACGATTTAATCACAGAATACTATGAGTGCCTAATCGAATGTGAAGAAGACCAACATATATGCAAACGAATATGCAAGGAGGTTTTAATTGATTAGCATTTATACATCACATCCACCATAAAGTTTACCGAACCCCTGACCAAAAGTTAGGGGTTTCCTTATTGCATAAATTATGTTATAATGATAGGAGATTTGATTACAAAATGAAAAGAGTATTGATTACAGGTGGAGCAGGGTTTATAGCACACCACTTGATTGGACAGATACTTGAAAAGACAGAATGGGAAATAGTAAGTCTGGACAGATTAGATTATAGTGGTAACTTGAATCGTTTGCACGATTTAATGATGACCTTTGAACCAGAGGTACGCAAGAGAGTAAAGATAGTTCATCACGATTTAAAAGCAGAACTTAATCCACTTATCCGTAGCGACATAGGAGAAGTTGATGCAGTTTTACATTTAGCAGCAGGGTCACACGTTGATCGTAGTATTGACTATCCTATGGAGTTTGTACTGGACAATGTGGTTGGAACTTGTAATATATTAGAATTTGCAAGGACTTGTAAGAACCTAAAGAGATTCATATACTTCAGCACAGATGAGATTTTCGGACCAGCACCTAACGGAATCAAATATAAGGAGAACGATAGATATAACTCTACTAATCCATATAGTGCGACAAAGGCAGGGGGAGAAGAACTTGCGGTAGCATATCAGAATACATATAATCTTCCTGTATTCATTACACATACAATGAATGTCTTCGGGGAGAGACAGCATCCTGAGAAGTTTATTCCTATGTGCATCAAGAAAGCAAGGGATGGAGAGTCAGTTACAATTCATAGTGACAGTACAAAAACTGTACCAGGCTCTAGACATTATATTCATGCAGAGGATGTCGCATCAGCGATACTATTCTTAATGAATGATAAGATGATACGCAGACTACATCCAGATTATGATGCACCAACATGGGGTAATGCAAAATGCCCTAAGTTTAATATTGTAGGATCAGAGGAACTTAATAACTTAGAGTTAGCACAGATCATAGCAGAAGCACAGGGAAAAGAATTAAAATATGAAATGGTTGACTTCCATTCATCAAGACCAGGACATGACTTACGTTATGCACTAAGTGGAGATAAGATGAGAGAGTTAGGATGGACACCTGCAAAGTCAGTTCGTGAAAGAATCGCACAGGTCACTAAGTGGACACTAGATAACGAAAGGTGGATTAAATTATGAAGAAGTTTCTATTCGGTATAAGAGAGTTTGCGTGGATGATAGCAGACGAAATTGCAGATTGGTTATATCCATATAGAAATCAACTTACACCAGAGGAGAAGTTTGAAGTCAGAGTCAAAGACCCTATGAGTGGGGAAATGTGGATGATTGAAGAACTTATACAACAAATGAATCAGAAGGTAGACAAGTTACAGGATGATATGATGTATGTTAGAGAAAAACTTGCAGAACATGAGGAGAAGTTATCATTTAAAGTAAAGAAAAGATCACAGAGTCCGTCTGTATCAGGAAAGGTTAAAGTGTAATCATAATAGCAAAGTTGGTTTGTATAGATACTATGTAAGCGAATCAACATATTTGATGTGTAATATAACTGATAAGAAAGCAGCAAAGAGAATCATAAAGATAGCAAAGACTAATCCAAAAATTTATTCGACAGCAGACGTATTGTATGCTAAACTAATCAAAAGACGAATTAAAAATGATAAACGATTCTCTAAAGATCAAACAGAACAATGATGGTTCATTCACAGCAGAGTGGGATAAACAAGACCCAAACTGGAAGTGGATGAATAACTTGACTACAGAGGAAATCCAATGTATAATTAAGGAAGCTATTAGGGTAGATCAACATGAATGACTATAATTTTGGTGGATTGGATGGTTGGATTGCAGAAGCAATTCATTCTGGAGTTTCTGCTGACGTAATATACAAAGAAGTAATCGCATCAATTCGTAGGCAAGTCAAACATCATAAAACTTGCTATAAGACAACTAAAGAATTACACAAATTATTTTCAAATAGACAGTATTTTGATGTGGTTGGGGATGATTTTGATATTGTAAATGATAAAATCAATGCAACTTCTCCATATAATGATGGTTGGACTCAACAATATTACAAAGATAAGTTAAAACAAAAAGGTATCACAACTACTAAAATTAATATAGCAGTTCCAGATCATCCTGACTACACAGAGTTATGATTGAGTTCTCATATAAAAACGAACATTCAAGGATGCTCATTGTACGTTGTATAGGAGAGAATAGTTTTTATGTGGAAAAGGTAGTTCTACCCTCTGAAATTATTGCATTTGAAGCTCCAAAAGATGCAAGAGTAGAGATATGGGGAAGTGATTTAAGTGGAGTACATATTGAACACACATTAACAGTTGGCGATCCAGTTTAATTGTGCTATGATAAAGAAGTGGTGGAGGATATGGGCGAAAGCTCTTGGCGAAAAGTCTGGTAAATCTGATAAAGAAGCAGATTTTATTGCTATTATCAGAACTCTAATTTTTATTCAATTAATTATTACTAATTGTTTTATTATTGCAGGAAACATACGTCATTGGAATGATAATGTTCCTGTAGAGTCAAACCTAACAATAAATAGTAATGTAACGAGAGGAACACATTATGAAAACAATAGAAGAACATATTGATAAGGATAAACATCTTATCGAAGACGCTACTATTTCAGCAGCAGCGAGAAGACATTATAAAGAAGAACTTCACGAATTAGAAGTTTATGCAGAACATCATAAAGATGAAATAGAGGCAGGGGATCATCACGATCCTAACGTATTAGAATTATTTTGTGAACTACACCCTGACGAACCAGAGTGTTTAGTGTATGATGATTAAGTGAAACTTTCTATATTATGAGTGAGATTACTGTATTAAAAAAACCTGCGGAGGAAATGGATGATCTAGATCAAAAGTTTGATCTAGTTTATCTTGACCCTCCTTTTGGTTTGCAACGAGATTTTAACATGGTCGAGAAAGATGGT
>Ga0208390_1000189_pt1 | contig 20325 bp, 19 predicted proteins | sample Knorr_S7_td_Surf_FD_185594 | JGI IMG/M metagenome (GOLD analysis project Ga0208390, IMG submission 185594) | Marine microbial communities from Southern Atlantic Ocean transect - Knorr_S7_td_SurfaceA_ad_6m_LV_A (SPAdes) (version 2) | ecosystem: Environmental > Aquatic > Marine > Oceanic | place...
ATCGATATGATTAATGACACAAGCTTAAATAACTTTGATAATAGAGTCTTGTATGAAGATAATTCTTTAAACAAGCTTGATAATTTCTTGTCAGAACTATACAGAAATAATAATTATGAATTTGATGGTAAATATAATTCCAATGATTTAATGAATAATCTGAATTCATTTAACAACACACTGCCTAAAAAATTAGTTATTGGAAACTCAAATGATTTAAAAAACAATTATTCTTTTCTAAAATATTGCAAATTACAAAACACAGATATCAATCGTAAGGATTTTATTTTTAATTATTTTTTGGACTTAAATTATAGATTTAATGAAATATTGAGAAAATGGAAAAACTTTATTCCAATATTTATTTGGAAAAAATATAGAAGAACAAATCAATATAAAAGGTTATTCAGTTAATTTTTCTGATATATACCTTGCATAATCTAAGTCTTCTTGGTTATCTATATCTAATGACTCAATCTCAGAAACTCTATACCCTATTGTGTTGTTCAAAATAACTCTATTTTCTACATTTGTCATAAGTATTTTTTTTCTCCATATAAATATGCAGCCATCCATTTTGTAGGTATCAGGCAACATATTTCTGCCAGTTATTGGTTCAGATGTTCTGTTTAACAACTCAACTTCATTGTTTTCTTTGAACTCTAAAAGATTGTATGATGGATGAAACGATGTCAAACTTATTGAAACTAAATTTGTTGAGTCAACATATTTTTGAAATAGCTCAAACGACTTTCGAATTGAATCATCTTTTCTAAATGGACTAGTGGGCTGTAAGTCAAATATTATATCTGAACATTCTCCAACTTCTTTTTCATAAATTTCAATAGCATTTCTAAGGACTGGTAATTTTGGAGTCTCATCTTGAGCAAGTTCAGGAGATCTATAAATAATGAATACGCCATCATATTGTCTCCCAATTTCGTTAATTTCAGCACTATCACTAGATAAAATTACTGTCTCACAAGTTCTTAAAGCTTGTTCGATTGAAATTTGTACAAGATTTTTTTTGTTAATGTTTTGTAAATTTTTATTCTTAATCCCTTTTGAGTTTGCTCTTGCAGCAATAATTGCTGTTGAATTTAATTTACTCATAAAATCCTTTTATTAGGCTATTTAAGAATTTTATACCATTTTGACCACTTTTTTCGGGGTGAAATTGTATTCCACAAATATTCTCTTTTTTTACAGCTGCAACAATGTTTTTGTTAAATTTTTGTGTGTATGCAATTATGTCGTTTTCGTTTTTAGGGACTGCTTCGTATTGATGAACAAAATAAAAGAAATTATCATTAAATTGAGAAAACTTCTCTTGTTGCTCAAATATAACTTTTCTCCACCCAACATTTGTTGAAATGTATTCGTCATCGTAAAATCGATCTGTTAATTTTTTAACGCTTCCTTCCAAAAGTCCTAGTCCTCTTTTGTTTCCCTCACTTGAGTCATTGAATAATATTTGCATCCCTAAACAAATACCTAAAAAATTAAGTTTTTTATCATCAATTAATGATCTAATATTTTGAAAGTTGCTTTCTTCTAGTTTGTGCATTATGTTATCAAAATGGCCTACTCCTGGTACAACTAATAGGCTTTCTTCTGTAATATCTTCAAAATTACTTATTTTTTTTACTTGGTAATTAAGTTCTTTAAATGCATACTCAACACTTAAAAAGTTTGAAATTCCAGTATTGAATAAATAGATTTTATTCATTTCTGACCTCATAGTTCATAGTTTTTAACTTATCTTTAATCTCAGAAATTTCAACTTTTTTATAATGCAGACTTGAACCAATTGCAATCCCAGACAGCTTTTGAGAAAGCTTTTCAAGATGCTTTATTTCACCAAATCCACCACTTAAAACTATTGGTAATTTTGAAATTGATAATATCTTGGACATTAGTTCAATATCAAAACCTTTTTGAAAACCATCAAAATTTACAGAGGTAATAAATATTTCACCAACACCTCTTTCCGTGGCTTCTAAAATCCATTCACTAAGCTCTCTGTTAGATTTATCTCTACCATTTGATGTGTAGACTCCCCAAGCTTCACTATCTTGGTCTTTTATGGTTTCTATAGAAAGAGTGATGTTTGCGGAGCCAAAATTATTTACCAATTTATCAATGATTTTTGGATGTTCTACAGCTGCAGTATTAATGAATATTTTATCTGCTCCATGGTCAAAATATTTATATGCATCATCTACATTCCTAATCCCGCCACCAACTGTAATTGGAACAAAAACTTCTTGAACTGTCTCCATAAGTATTTTAAAAATTCCTTCTCTACTGTAAAGACTTGCAACTGTATCTATATATATAATTTCATCAATACCAGATTCATAATATTTTTTTGCAAAATCTTTAGCGTTACCTAATTTTCTCAAGCCTTCTAGAGCTAAGCCCTTAATCAGATAATCATTTTTTATATCTAATCTTGAAACAATCCTCATTTTAAAATTATATCAATAATTTTCTCGTAAAAATTTTTGTAAAATTAACATAAACTTACAGGAACTTATGAAAGAAATAAATAACATTGCAGATTTTCTAATCTCGGAGGACGAGAGTCTAGAAAGTGTGTTAGAACTGATGGAAAAAGGTGGTGAAAGAATACTATTAGTTGTTGATAAAGAAAACAGACTTCTAGGTACCATAACTGATGGTGATATTCGAAGAGAGCTAATTTCCAGTGGTTTAAAAGCATCATCTAATGCTCAAAAAATAATGAACTCTTCTCCTTATTCATCTACAAATAAAGATAATCGTATTTGGAAAAAACTATTTTCAGAACATGATATTGAACATCTTCCAATTTGTAATGAAGATAAAACTGTAGAAAAAATTATTCGTTTTACTCCTGAAAATAATGATATTTTAAAAAATGTATCAGTTCTTATATTTGCTGGGGGTAAAGGAGTAAGAATGGGAGAGAAATATTCTAATATACCTAAATCAATCATAGAAGTCGATGGTAAAGCGTTGATACAAAGAGTAGTTGAAAATTTAACATCTCAAGGATTTAATGATATTTCTATAGCCTTAAACCATGAAAGTGAAAAAATTGTAAATTATTTAGATAATAATTTACCACAGCATAGTTTTAATTATATATTTGAAAAAAACCCAAAAGGAACAGCAGGTTCATTGTTCGAGTTGATAAAGAAAAAAGAAGTTGAAGATAATATTTTAGCAATTAACTCAGATATTTTATTCGAAACCAACTTAACAAAATTCTTAGAACATCATATCGAATTAACAAATGACATTACGGTAGGAACAGCAAAATATTCTTACAAGCTACCTTACGGAGTTGTAAATGAAAATGATTCTAACAATATTTCAATTGAAGAAAAACCAATTCACAAATTTAATGTGCTGTCAGGTATTTATCTATTTAGAAAAAAGCTTTTAAGCAATTTTAAAATTGAAAAAATAGATATGGACAATTTAATAGATTTGTCACAGAATAAAGAATATTTAGTTGGCTATTACGATATTGGTTCTACTTGGATGGATGTTGGTAACGAAGAGGCCTTAGAACTTGCAACAAAGTTTGTGCGTTCTAAATTAATTTAAGATACTTGAGTTTTGAGTTCCCAGTTATCACCGTCTTTCTTCCAAATTTCAGGATTTCTAAACTTGTCAATTGTATTAAAAAATTCTTTACTGTTCATTTCAAAATAATCTAAAAAATCATTAAGAAACTGATCTGGAAATTCATGATCATACTTGTGCACTAATGAAATACCTTCTTCTCTTGTTATTTTTTGATTTCTAATTTCCTGTGCAGCGTCATAAGTTGCTCTACCAATCCCAAATTTTATAAAAATCATGTAAAAGTGTAACCACTCTATAACATCATCTATGCCTGCATAGCGACTGTAAGTTCCTTGTGTCCTCACGGGGTTAGGCCTAAAGCCAGTATTCTCTGCTGCATAATAATACATTTCTTGAGGGTCCCATTTCGTGTAATAACTTAAATAATGAACTTCAGATCCTACCGAATCAATTTTTTCTTGATCTAGTGGTCTGTACATAGTGAGGTCATTTAAAGGAATGTCATAATCATTAATTATTTTATGTACAGGAATACCTGAAATTGTAGAATCTAAAAAGTTTTCGGTTGAAAAAAAAGAAAGGTCCATAGTCGGTTTATAGTTATCTTCTATTTTGTTACCATATTCAGCTTGATTCTCCCCGTAAAAAATTAACGGTATATCGTACAATATCGACGCTCTTGGACCAGTTAATTTTTGACCAATTATAAAAGGCTGAAAAGGATGTCCTAAATTTTGAAATGCAAGTTTTGCTAATTTTTTATGCACTTTACCATTTGGATGAAATAATATATTATCAAACCCACCTTGATCAATCCATGATTTAAAATTCTTCCAGCCTATATCTGTATATTGATGTGGAGCCCAAGTTACAGTAAGCGGATTCATGCCAAGTTCATATTTGAGAAAATGAGCAGTGAATGCACTATCTTTTCCTCCGGATCCGGGAATTATGCAATCATAAGTTCCATCAGTTTTTCTAAATTTATCGCACAATAATTCAAGTTCATTTCGGCGTTCATTCCAGTCAATATTGCTCTTTTCTTTTTCCCAGATACAAGCACTGCAGACACCATCAGTAAACTGAATCATGGGTTTAACATCTTCTAGTTTATTTTTGAATTCTACGACACTGCTCGGTCTTTGATTGGAAATTACACACTCTTTACAGTATTTAATTAAATTATCTGACATCAAAAATATGATAATAGTTTAAAAGATGTAACTTAATTATTTACGTTATTATTACAACATGAAAGAACTTCCATCAATAATGTTTCATGATTTACATGATAATTACGATAAAGGAACGCAGGGTTCAGTAAATAATAAAGAATTTTATAAAATCCTTGATTTTATACAGGAAAAAGAAAATATAACTAATGCAAGTGAATTAAATGGATTGAGTGAAAAAGAAATTTTAACGAAACTATTTATCACATTTGATGATGGTTTAAAAAGTCAACATGAAATTGGAGCTAAAATATTAAATGCGAAAAGAATTACCGCATGCTTTTTTATTCACACTGCTCCCCTAAATAATGATTTTGATGTACATCAAATTCTTAGAATATTCAGAAATTCCTCAATTTTTAGTAGTGTTGAGGATTTCAATAAAATTTTCTTAGAATATTTATTCAAAAATATTGATGAAAAAAAACATGCAGAAATCAATCTTCTTTTTGATGATTCATCATATCTGAGCCAGTTTACTTTTTATTCCCTTAATGACAGAAAACTTAGATACATAAGAGATTTTCATTTATCTCATAATGAATACAAGGACTTAAGTTTAGATTTTATTAGAAATAATAATGCAGATGTTGATTCTCTTATTAAGGAAACCTATATGAATGAGGAATCTATTCTAAATTTACATAGAAAGGGTCATCATATAGGCCTCCACTCGCATTCTCATGCAAGTAATTTGAAAAGCCTCAGCGAGGATGAGCAGAAAGAAGAAATACAAAAAAATATTGATATTTTATATAGTATTACAGAAGAAAAACCAATAACTATGTCGTACCCATCAAATTCTTACAACGAGACAACGATAAAAATTTTGAAGAATAAAGGGATAAAATTTGCTTTTAGAGCTGATAATTTAATTGAGCATTCACCGTACGAGCTTCCAAGAATAGATGCACGAATGTTATTAGATGGTATAAATTAAGTTGAAAATAGGATTAATTACCGGAAATAACTTAAGGCACAATGCACTAGGTTCATATTTAAATCAATCTGGTTATGAGGTTATTCAAGTTTCAGAGATAAATGAATCTAATAAAAGTACGGATCCTGTTTTTGAAAATTATTTTAGATCGGTTCAAAAAGCAGAAGAAACACTGTTTGACTCAATGAAATGGCAACAACATACAGAAGACAAAATTACTCTAAAAAAAGGTGAGCTAAACTCTATCCCTAATTCTATCAATCCGCTTTTTAGTTGTGATTTTATAATTGTTTATGGTTCCTCATTTATTAAAGGAGAATTATATGATTTATTATCCAAAAAAAATACAATCAATTTACACATAGGTATCTCTCCTCAATACACAGGGTCTGCATGCAATTTTTGGGCAATGTATGATGATAATTTACACCTAGTTGGTGGAACTATTCAAGAACTCTCAAAAAATTTAGATGAGGGAAGAATATTAAAATATTGTTATCCAAATATCTCTAAAAAAAATTTTAATCCCTTTTTGTTTTCAATGGGATCAGTTAAAGAAACCTTTATAGGCGTTGAAGATGTCTTAAAAAATTTTAAAAGCTATTTTGAAGAATCAAAATTAAATGACTCAAGTAAATTAATAAGGCATTCAAGAATTAAAGATTTTAATAGCGAAGTTATAAGTGAGTTTAATAAAAAAGAATTTATTTTAGAAAATATAGAAAGCATGCGTCAGTGATAAATTTATTGTTTGGTCTAAAACACAGAGAAGCATTGCAAAATGTATTTGCAATAGCTAAATATTTGAAACCAAAGGAAAAAACTTTTAACTTAAAAGTAATTTGCTTTTTTAATTTACAAAATCGAGACTTACAAAGTTTAAATAATTACAACATTGAAGTTATTAAGCTCCCTCAAATTTTTAAGATAAAAGGCGATGAGAATAAATCTAAGGTGTCCTCTTTAATAAAATTGCTTAGGTTTCATAATTTTTTAGAAAGCAATGATTACATTATTTCTAAAAATGATTCCTTAATAATTTCTCCAGGAGGTTTTTTACTTGACCAGCTTGTAGCTTGTTTTGCATTCCAAAACAAGCCTTCGTATATTTTACAAAATGGGTTTATAACATCTGATGAGAAAATTGAAAAAGAATCGAAGGAATCTCCAAAATTATTTAATGTTTTTTTAAATTTGTTAATGAAAGTTTCTAAAGCCTTTCAAATAAGAAAAAATTTAACTAAAGCTAGTAGCAGGATTACTTATTTAGCATTTAATGATGAGTACAGAGATTATATAAGAGATTCAATTGATTACATTCAAGATGCTCATACTGTGGGTTCTCCAAGATTTAATTCTGCTGGGGATATGGAAACTGAATACAAAAAAAGTATTTTGTACTTAAGTTCAAGCGCTTTATATGAAAATGATCAAAACCTTCACCAACTCATTAAAGAACAGATTTTTGAAATTTATAACTTATTTAATCCAAAAAGATACAATTTAAGCTTCAGGCCTCACCCAAGAGACTCTTTTGACTGGCTGAATTATTTAAGCGGCACTGATATAAATATTTTGAATAAGAATGAAGAACTAATGAAGCAAATCTATGACCACAAATTTATTGTTTCTGAGAGATCTACTGTTATTTTGCAGGGTATATTAAGTGGAAAAGTAAGCTTTTGGGTTCACAAAGATAAGAGTCGAATTTATGACTATGAATACATTCGTTGTGAAGATGAAGCATCATTAGTTGAAAAGATAGAACAATGTAGTTTAAGTGATGAAAATTATATAAATATGCACAAAAATCAATTAGACGTTCTAAAAAAAAGAATGATATCGTACTGCGGTGAAGATTCATGTAGAATTATTCTTGGTCTTGTTCAGGAAAATATAAATAGATTAAATAAAAAATAACTTACATATAATGTAATAAATAGATAGGAACATTTTGTTTAAAATAAATGACACTTTTACGATATCAGATAAAAATGAGCCATTCATTATTGCAGAAGCTGGAATAAATCATGACGGTGAGTTTGAAAAAGCAATAGAATTAGTCGATCTTGCAATAGATTCGGGGGCTTCCGCAATTAAATTCCAAACTCATATAACTGATAAAGAGATGATACCTACTGACATGAAGCCTGGAAACATAAGTGAAGAATCGCTTTGGGATATTATTGATAGATGTGTACTTGATAATGAGCAAGAGAGAAGTTTGTTTGATTATGCCAAGGAAAAAGGTATTTTATTTTTCTCTACACCGTTCAGTAGAGAAGGAGCTGATCGCCTAAATGAACTTGGAGTTGAGTTGTATAAAATTGGCTCTGGAGAATGCAATAATCTTCCATTATTAAATCATGTAGCTAATTTTAAAAAACCAATGATTTTATCAACTGGCATGAATAATATTTCGAGTATAAAAGCTTCTGTTGAAACAATCTTGAATCATGGAGTTCCTTTAGCATTGCTACATTGTACAAGTATTTATCCAGCTCCACCAGAAACAATGCGACTAGGTGCTATAACCCATTTAAAAGATGAATTTCCGGATTTAGAAATTGGTCTCTCTGATCATTCTTTGGGCATATCAGTTGCATTAGGGTCTGTTGCTATTGGAGCTAATATTATTGAAAAACATTTTACAAAGTCAAGACAGTGGCCAGGACCAGATAATCCATTTTCCATTGAACCAAACGAGTTAAAGAACCTTGTTGATTGGTCGAAAGAAATATGGAAAGCTCGTGGAGGAAAAAAAGATATCTTAGATGATGAAAAGCCTGTAATTGACTTTGCATACGCCTGTGTTGTTGCAATTAAAGATATCAACAAAGGTGAGGCTCTATCATTGGACAATATTTGGGTAAAAAGACCAGGAACTGGGGAAATATTTGCAAAAGATTTCGAAGATGTACTAGGCAAAATAGCAACTGTTAACATATCAGAAAACACACAGCTATCGCATTCTATGTTTAAATAAATATGAATAATTTATCTGACGAAAGAGATTATTTGGCTACAAGAAGAAAGTCACTATTAACAGAGACAGATATAAATAATAACCTTCAAAAAATAAAGGAGAGATACCAAGGGAAAAAACTTTTAGTAATCGGAGGAGCAGGTTCAATAGGTTCATCATTTATTTATGAAATTGTTAAATTTTTGCCAGATACAATTCATATAATTGACCCTAATGAAAATGGCCTTACAAATTTAGTAAGAAATTTGAGGAGCAAAGATAGTAAAACTTCTCAAATTAAACTTTTGACCTCTCCACTTGATTTTGGATCAAAAATCAGTGATCAATTTATTATTGAAAATGGACCTTACGATGATGTATTTAATTTTGCTGCAATTAAACATGTTAGATCGGAAAAAGATATCTACTCATTAATGCAGATGTTTGATACAAATGTTATAAAACACTCGAATCTTTTGAATTTACTTGAGGTAAATAACTTAACAAAGTCATACTTTTCGGTATCAACAGATAAAGCTGCTAATCCTGTTAGTTTAATGGGTGCTTCTAAAAAAATTATGGAATTAATACTTCAATGTAAACATTTTGAATTTGAAAATAAAATAAAAACTTCTACAACAAGGTTTGCTAATGTAGCATTCTCAAATGGAAGTTTGTTGCAGTCTTTTTCAATTAGATTTGAAAAACGAGAGCCTATTCCAGCGCCACTTGAAATAAAAAGATTTTTCGTGTCTCATAAAGAAGCTGCCCAAATTTGTATCCTGGCTGGTTGCAATCTCTCGGATGGCAACATTTTGGTTCCGAAAATTAACGATTCATTCAAATTATATCCAATAATTGATGTCGCAAAAAATTTTATTAAAAGTAAGGGTTTAAACCCAGTCCTGGTTGAATCAAAAGAAGATGGCTTCAAAATCATAAATGAAAATAAAAAAGATTATCCAGTGGTGACAACGAAGCCTGACACTTCTGGTGAAAAAGAGTTTGAAGAATTCGTTGGTTTAGGCGAAGAAGTATTAAATTCCAATTTTGCAAATTTTAATGTTGTGAAGTATTCAGATTTCAACAAAAAAGAATTGATAACATTTGTTAATAATTTCAATTTACTTTTGCAAGGAGATGTATCTATATCCAAGACGGATTTAATTAATAATGTAAAAAACATTGTCAAAAACTTAAACCATATAGAAACTGGCGAAAATTTGGACAGTAGGATGTAATTGAAAAAAGTTGCAGTTTTTACGGGAAATAGGGCTGAATTTGGTCTTCAACTACCTTTACTAAAAGAATTAGATAAGAGTGTAAATATTGAACTAACTCTTTTGATAGGTGCAAGTCATATTGATGAAAATTTTGGTTTAACAATCAAAGAGGTGGAAGATTACGGATTTCACTCAAATTATTTAATTGATTTTAAGCATGACTCAGATAATCTTGATAGTAACTCAATAACTATATCAAAGGGTATTTCATTAGTTACAGATGCTCTAAGTAAGATAAAACCTGATTTATTCATTGTATATGCTGATCGATACGAAGGTTTTGCCGCTTTAATCGCCTCGACTCAAATGGGAATCATTACTGCACATTTCGAAGGTGGTGATATAACTGAAGGTGGTACTTTTGATGATTCAGTCAGACATGCAATGACTAAACTAGCTCATTTACATTTTACAACTAATGAAGATGCCACAAAACGTATATTGCAATTAGGAGAACCAAAAGAAAATATATTCACAGTCGGCCTGCCCTCTGTAGATTTAATCAAAGCTGGTGAATTTAGTGATGAAAGTGAATTGGTCGATAGATACAAATTGCAAAATATTAATAATATTGTTGTATTTACTCAGCACCCTATACCTATTGAAAAAGATAATATTTCAAAAGAGTTTGAATCTATTGAAAGTGCCTTTAAAAGTTTAAAAATAGCTAATTTAAAAATAATATGCACGTACCCAAATAGTGATATAGGTGGTAAAGAAATTATTAACATTTTAAAAAGATGGGAAAAAGCTTACGACTTTATAGACGTATATGAATCGTTAGGAAGAAGAGATTTTCATGGTTTACTAAATTTAAACAACTCAAGTAGTGTGATACGAGTTTGCTATGTTGGAAATTCATCAGCTGGAGTCAAAGAAACACCTGCATTAAAGTGTCCTTCGATAATTATTGGAGACCGTCAAAAAGGTAGACTGCATTCAACCAATGTTGTATTTGTTGACAATAATGAAGAGTATATTTCTAAAAAAATTAGCATGGTCTTTGATAGTGATGTATTTATAAATACTTGTAAAGAAGCTATAAATCCATATGGAGATGGAACAATGGGTAAACAGTCTTTAGAAATCATTGAAAATATAAACTTGAACAAGAAATTATTAAAAAAGAGTTTTAAAGATATAAACTTTACGAATTAAATGAAATAATATTTTTAAGAACAAAATATGCGCGATATGAAATTATTAGAAAAAAGACGATACCTGTTAAATCATATATAAATGTAAATTTCCACAAAACAAAATGGGCTAAAACAATTGAACATACCACTAAAATTGTTATAAATGAATTTGTTAAGTTAAAGTTAAATTTCCTAGCAAAAAATAAATTTGTCAAAAACCAGATAAATCCAGCAATAAGCATTGAATATGCGGCACCTAGTGTGCCAAAATCTGGAATTAAAACAATATTAAAAATTATATTGAAGACAGTGCCAACGATAATTCCTTTCAAGTTTAAATCTTTTCTTTCATTTACATCAAAAATTATTGTTACAACTGATGCAGAGCTAGCAAAAGCTAAACCTAATAAAAGGATCGGAACAATTTTTATCTGAGAAAAATATGCTTCTGGAAGTAAAAGCTCTATTGCAATTGGAGATATGAAAACACCTGCTAGAGCCAACAAGAAAGCAATCTCAACTTGTTGTTTGATATTTAAAAAATATTTGTTATCATTTTTTTCCCTTGAAAAAAGAATTGGCGCAATTGCAACCATGAAACTTCCAATTATGACGCCAAGTATATCTGTAATCCTGTAAACAGCGTCGTACAGACCAACATCTGCCTGACTTGAGTAAATTTTTATAAAGTATCTGTCTGCCCAATTAATAATAGAGGAGAAAATAATAAATAAATATGTGTAATTCGAGTAGGAGGATATTTTTTTCAAATTCTGAATTTTCTCTAAATTTTCAAAATTAATCTTATTTCTAACAAAAAATAAAAGTGAGAAATTATTTATTAAAAGTACTAAAACTTGTGCAAAGAAATAAGCAGATACAATCATCCTGTCTTGATAGTCAGAAATAAAAATTATAAAATATACAAAAAGAATTTGAGCTACTGGAGTTGAGATTGACAAAAGTTGGTTGTATTTTAAAACCTTGATACTTTGCTGGTTTGATCTCAATATCGATATTAAAAATCTATTATGTGCAATTAATAAGCTCCCAAGTAGTGCAAATCTCAATGGAAGGCCATAAGGTAAATCAAAAAATTTTAAATAATTAAAATTGAACCCCATCTCAATAAACAAAAAAATGACAACAAAAATTAATATTGATATATTTAAATATCTTAAGGCATATTTTCTAGCAAAAGCCCTTGTCATTTTTGAAAAATATCTTTCCATTGATGCAGACTTACCTTGTGAAATGAGTCCAATTATTAAAGATTGCATGCCTACCAATAAAGCAATCTCACCCCAAAAAGTTGGATTAATTAATCTCAACAAAACAGGTACAGATAAAATTGAAATAAATTTTGGAAATATTCTATTAATCAGATAGTTTCTTGTATCTTTGGAGAAGTTGGAATTGCTCACTATTTCATTCTATAAAGTAAATTCCAAAATCGAATAATTAATGTTAAATAAATTAATTCTTATTAATATTAAGTTAAATTTTTTATTTATGAAAAAAACATACTCGCTTAGTTTAATTTTTCTAATTTTCGCAAGATTAATTTTTGTGTATTATTCATCTAATTTTGATTCAATGATATTTACTAAAGATTCATTCCAATATATTTATTTGTCTGAAGATATTAGAAATTCTTTTCTTACGCCAAAGGTCAATAATTATTGGATAAACACTTTTAGGTTGCCCGGATATCCTATGTTCTTGTCTTTTTGGGTAAACTTTACAAATGTAAAATTTATTATTTTTGCTAATTTTATTTTTGACATAATAAGTTGTTTTTTAATTTTTAAAATTATATATAAGCTAATGAAAGATTACTATTTATGTTTTTTAGGCTCTCTACTTTTCATAATTAATCCAAATGTATTAATTAGTTCTACACAGATAATGACTGAGAATATTTCGATGATGCTAATTTTGATTGCTTTTTATTTTATCGATAGTGAGAAAAATAAAAATATCATTTTTTCTGGTTTTTGTTTTGCAATCTTCGCATTAATTAAGCCTTTCGGAGTTTACATGCTTTTATTCATTATTTTCTGTAAAAAAATTATATTCAAAATTAAATTAAAAAAAATAGGACTTTTTGCTTTGTTTCCGTTAATTTTTATTGGGTTCATATACTTCAATAATTTCCAAAATTATAATACAAGTTTCTACAGTACAAGTTCGTACTTTCATATTCAGTGGCTAAATGATGCAAGTGAATCACTATGTGACGATTTAGGTTTTAATAATATCAGGGTATCTGAACCGGGTTATAGGTTTGAGGAATGGAAAGATGAAAATGGTTTTGATCAAGATACTATTCCTAAAACTTTAATTGATGGCCTAAAAGAAGATTCTAGAGAGAATTTATTCAATAATTTAGACTGTAAAGCTATCTCAATAACAAGAAGCTCGGTATGGAATATGTTTGGCATAAGACAAAGTAATTGGAACAATTCTTTTATAAAAACTCCATTTTTAGAGCTTATTAAAATTTATTCATTAATTTATGTTCTCATGATTAACTTTGCTCTTTTTGTATCTTACAAATTTAAAAAAAGTAAATTAGAGAGTATTTATATTCTGTTTGTGTTGTTTTACCTATTGATAGTATCCATGCTGCCCTTTGGCAATGCAAGAACTAGAGTTTTAATAGAGCCATATTTAATAATTATTTTTGTGACTACTCTTAGAAACATATTTGAATCAAGAGATTATTTTTTCAAAAAAGCTTAGATAACGTTCACCAACTGAGTCTGAACTAAATAGTTTAATTATTTGTTTTGATACATTTTGCTTTCGTTTAATTTCTATTTTTTTAGCGACATTCTTAAAATCAGCTGTGTCTTCAGATTTAAAAAGGTTTCCATTTGAAAATAGATCTATAATTTCTTTTGGTCCAGAAGGACAGTCAGAGGAGATAATTGATAAGCCTAAAATTTGAGCCTCAATTAATGAATTCCCAAGGCCTTCTCTTCTAGAAGGAAATACAAATACATCTGCTATGTTTAAATATTTCAATGGATTTGATACGTTCCCTAAAAAAGTAATAGGGAGATAAGAATATTTTGATTTATATTCTTTTAGCTTACTTCCACCCCCCAAAACAAGAACTTCAAGATTTCTCACCTCTAATAATTCTTCAAGCGAATCAAAAAATATGTCCAGCCCTTTTTGATGTTCAATTCTAGAAGCTGTGACCCATAACTCTTTAGTTTTTTTAAAATCGTTTACTGTTTCATTAATTTTTTCATAGAAAGTTTCAGACAAGACAGGATTATATATAACAATATTCTCATGATTTTTTATTGAACCTTCTATATTCTTCTTGAGCTCATTGGAAATAAAAATATTTCCATCTGAATTATTAAATGAGAAAATTGCCAGTTTTTTGTTCAAATAATTTCTAAGACTTCCATTCCAATTTAGAAAATTAGAATTTGCTTCTCTTAAAACTATTTTTGAGTCAATTAATTTTAGAAATTTAAGTAAAGCTAATAAAAAGTTTGGAGTCGGCAGTGTACTGATTACCACCTGTGGATTAATCTTATTAATTGAGTTATTCAATCGAAACACTGAGAAAACTGTCTTAGAAGAATTTAAATATATTATGTTTACTGATTCGTCAATAATACTTAATTCATTCTTTATCTTTTTTGCAATAATCAAATTGACATTTATATTTTTTGAAGATAAATAATTAGCTATTCTTATCAAAGATATTTCAGCTCCTCCATAACCCAGACTTGGAAGAAAAATGACAATAGATTTTAAATTACTCAATTAGCAGTTTCCATTTTTTTATAGCTTCATTATTGTCTAGTAAATTAATTAAATTGGTCTTTGACAGTAAAACATTATTTTGTTTTTCTTGAAAAGTCATCCTATTGAAATACTTTATGCTTTCATAAATTGCATTGTGATCAAAATTTTTAAGAATTAATCCACTTTCATCAAATAAATTAGCTGTATCACCAATTCGTCCAATAACTACATTTATTTCTGATTGTATCGCCTCTGCAACAGAATTTGAAAATCCTGCATGAAAAGCAGGGTGTATTAACAAATCAAAAAAGTGATAGTATGAGGCAGCGTTATTTACATTTCCTATTAAATAAATACTTGATCCAAGGTTTAGTTCATCAATTTTTGCATGAATTGTTTCTTTTTCAACACCTCTGCCAAAAATTACACATTTAAAATCCACATTATCGTTTTTTAACTCTTCAAATGCTCTTATTAAATTTTCAAAATTATTTAATGGATCAATTCTTGCTGAAACAGCATATTTATATTTTGAATCTTCAAGAAAATCTAATATTTTTTGTGAAATGAAGTCATCTTCTTTTTTTTCTATACTCAAAAGGCCATTTTGAATAAAGTGCAAATTAAGATTTTTATTAAGCTCTTTTTTAAACTGATTTAATCCATTTCTGGAATTAAAAACAAGATAGTCTGCTTTGTAAGATATAAATTTAAAAATTGTATGTCTTAACAGTGATTTTTTACTACTTCTTTTGCCTAGCCTGTCACTTCTTACCGAGTAGATAAGTTTTGTGTTTTTTTGCAATATATTGGATAGATACCCAAAAACATAAGAGTGAAACATGAAAGATATAATTACTTTATTTTGTGCATTACTGTTATTTATTATTTTACGTATTCTAAGAATAGTTTTTAGGGCAAGCCTAGCTAGGCGTAAATATTTAAAAAATATCTTTGATTCAGATGAATAAATTTGAAATCTTAAAATATTTATTTCTTTGTTTACTAAGTGACTAAGTTCGTCACCTTTTTTTAAAATAAGAAGATTAACTTTATAACCAGATTTGCTTAAGGCGTTAGCCAGCCAAATAGCTTGACGTTCTGCTCCGCCAGTAAATAAAGAGGTGGAGATCAAAAAAATTTCAGTTCCCATATCTAACCTTTTTCAAAATATAATAATTTAAGTGTTCCTTCATAGGTGTTTTCTGAGATTAACATATAACCTTCGTCAATTAATTGTTCACTTACTATCCTTAATTGTCCAATTGTATTTGGCAATTCGATACCAATCAGTATTGCTGTTGGGTAATTTGTAATGGTTGAAAAAGACTCAACTTTTTCAAATTGTTTAGAAATATATAAATTATCAATATCATTCTTAACACCACAATCACCAGCGGAGCTGTAACCATAACCATATTCTTTTTTTGAATAATATAAAAATGCTTTACTTTGCTCTTCTGTAACTATTATTGCTTCGTTTACACTGCCGAATTTCAGGTTTACATCAGCAAGCACATCACTTATGGGTTCATTTTTGTAATAAATTGTGACAGTGAACATAACAACAAGTAGATAAGCAATAGCTGTATATGAAAATATTTTATAATCAGAAAATATTTTTAATTTTGAAAAAATTAAATCTATAAAATTTAAAAATAGGATTATTGAGAAGGGTAAAAATAATAAGTCTGTTCTTCCACCACCTAAAGGATAAAATTTCATCAAAGAAAAGAGATATAATAACACCAAGCCAACGAATGAAAATAAGATAAGTTCATTTCTTCGAAACATAACAGCAATAATTGATATAAAAATTAGAAGTACAAAGACAGGGTGTGGAAAAATTGGAAAAATAGATTTCATAAGTAACTGGTTTAAGAAATAAAAAGATTCAAAAAAACCACTTAAAGATTGAGTATTTATAAAAAAGTTATCCCAGTATCCTCCATTTGAAACTCTAGATAATTTACCAAATAAATTATCTATGAATGGAAAAGTTAATACAATTAACGACAAAACCAAAATGATAGATTTTTTGTTTGATTTCAATAAAAATAAAATCAAAATTGCCAAAGGCAATGCAGAAACAAAAGATAGTAAAAACAAGATAAACGAAGCGGTTACAAAGTAAAAAAAATATATTCTTTTAATTTCCTTATCTTTATAATTTTGGAAAAACCATAAACAAAGAACCGTCGTGAAAATTTCAAAATTATATTGTTTTAGAGCCACCGTATAAGTGTTAAAAATTGGTGAAGAAATTAACAGTGCGCTACCCAACAGCGCAAGATTGAAATTAAATAATTTTTCTAAAAAATTAAAAAATAATGTAATTGTTAAGAGAGCAAATAAAATTATAATTCCAGAAATAAAATATTCTGGCCACTCAAAAATTCGTGAAGATAACCATATAATTGAGGAAAATAGTGGGTGTTGATCTCCCCACTCGAAAGCACAAATTAATCTATCAAAAAATATTGGTTCTAATTCTGCAACATCATCTTGTTGGAAATTAGTTGGGAACAAATGATTTCTTAAGTTAAAAATAAATATTGAGCATAAAGAAATCGAAGTTAGATTACTCTTGTTTTTGATAAATTTTAAAAATATCACTTAAACATTATATTAAAAGACTATGAACATATAATTTCATAAAATAAATTATTGCTTTAATATGTTTTATCAAATCAATAGTTATTAAAATTACGACATGATAGTTGGAACAAATTCAATAATTAATGATATTTTCGATGTACTCTACAAATTTTCAATCCAAGAAGATGTTCAATTAAATTATTCACAGATTGAAAATGTTGATATTCAATGTAACAATCTTGTCAAACTATCTTCTGATGATCGAATTGAGGAAATTAAAGCAGCTATTGAAAAAAAATTAAAAAATAATAAATCTATCAAAGATATTTCTTTTGCAGGGAACAATTTCATAAACATAATATTAAGTGAAGAATATTTGGAAAAAAATTTGTTAAGTGACTTAAGCAAGCTAAACGGAGAAAAAACTTCAATTTTAATAGATTATGGTGGTCCAAATATTGGAAAATCATTACATGTTGGACATTTAAGAACTCTAAACATAGGTAGATCGATTTATAGAATAAATAAAATCGCGGGAAATGATGTTACATCGGATATTCACTTAGGTGATTGGGGAATGCCTGTAGCTTTAATCTTATGTTACATAAAGAAAATGAACATAGAACTTTCGACTTTAAAACATAACGATTTAGAGACAATTTATCCTGCTGCAACAGAGCTAGCAGAAGATGATATAAGTTTTTATGAAGAAGCTAAGAATATATCAAAAAAACTTAATGAGAACGATGAAGTACTAAAAAAAGAATGGAAAATTATATACGATGTATCAGTTAAAAATATTAATGAACTAATTCATAAACTTGGTCATGGATTTGATTGGTTTTATGGTGAAAGTGATGTTGTAAAAGAAACAAAATTAGTTATTGACGATGCAAAACTAAAAAATAAAATTGTTGATGACAATGGTGCTTTACTTTCAAAAGAACCATCAGACCCACCTATATTACTAACTAAATCAGATGGTTCATATTTGTATATAACAACCGATTTAGGAACAGTATATTTCAGGGAACAAAACGGTAACTTTGACAAATATCTATATGTAGTTGACCAAAGACAAAGTAACCACTTTATTCAGCTTTTTAAAACAGTAAAATATTTTGAATTGTCGAGTTCTGAATTTTTACATGTCTCGTATGGAACAGTTAATGGCCAGGATGGCAAGCCTTTAAAAACACGTGATGGTGGTGTTTATAAGTTAGAGGAATTGTTAAATGATGTTAAAAAAGAGTTGTTGAAAAAAAATAGTAATACAACTCTAATTGAAGAATTAGCCAACTCTATATTGACCTATTCTGATTTGTTACCGAGTAGAAATCAGAATTATAAATTTGACATAGAGAAGTTCGTTGATGTGAATGGTAAGACAGGAATTTATCTTCAATATGCTCAAGTTAGAGCAGGAAAAATCTTAAATCAGTATCCAACCCAAAACAACATAGAAGTCCTTGACAATTTAAATGAGGACGAAAGAAAACTTGTATTTGAAATAACAAAACTCCCTTATTATTTTTTTAAATCTTTAGAAAAGAATGAACCACATCACATTGCAGAATATGCATATAGCTTATGCCAAATATTCAATTCTTTCTATTCAAACAATAAGATTTTTTCATCCTCTATATCTGAAACTGTGATGAATCAAAGATTATTTATAGTCAAATCTTTTTATACAACTATTCATACAGTATTTGAATTGCTTGGGATGAGCCCTGTCAATGAAATGTAAATTGTAAATAATTAAATAAAAAATTGAGAAGCAAACATCCATACCAATAAAACTATGCTGAAATTTGATTTATCGAGACTTGAGAATCTTCGCTCTAAATTATTCAAAATAAAAATTAATATAGGAATGACAATAAAACCTGAAAATGATATTGCCCTAGTCAAAGAAACAACTTCTTGTAAAATTAGAGTATCACTTGGTAATAGTACTTGAAAGAAAATTAAGAAAAACAAGGAAGTTAGAATTGCAAATGTAATATTTGCTATTAAATCACTAAATGAAGTGTTGATAAATTTAAATGAATTTAAAAACTCAATAGGTAAAAATAATAAAAACAGGGCTGCAAAAAATATCAACAGACTCCAAAATAAACTTTGCCCAGACCATGTGGTAATTAATCTTTCAGAAAAATTTGCAGATTCAAAGAATAGATAAACAGAAAAACCAAGCAAACAAGATCCTAGAGTAAAAAAATATAGACTTAGAGTAGTTTTTAAATGATTAAAGTTGAAATTGATTAAATTTTGATTATTCATACAGAAACATTATAAACTCATTTTTCTATTAAAATATTTCGTAATGTTTGAATTTATAGATACACCAAATCCAAATGCAAAAAAAATAATGGTTGAACATAATTTTGAAATATCAATTTATTTAGATGCGGAATCAATTGAAGATAAAAATTTAAAGACTTTATTTAATCATCACGATGTGGAAAATATTTTTAGTGGTCCTGGGTTTCTAACAATAACAAAAAAAGCAAATTCTTTATGGGAGAATATAATACAAGATTTAGATACTTAGAGTTGATAGTATATAGTTATGGATAATTTTAATTCAGATCCAAAACCTGGAAGACTAATACTTCCACTAGTTTTGATTGGAATGATCGCTACAACCTTTACATTCATCAACAGGGTTGCTGAAAATAATGATCTGGAACTACAAACTGAAACTGAAGTTGTTCAGGAAGAACAAATAGAAGAAGAAGTACAAGAAGATACAACTACAACTACAACTACAACACTTCCTGAAAGTTTTATTTCCTATTTGGAAGAAATA
>Ga0208390_1000191_pt1 | contig 20308 bp, 15 predicted proteins | sample Knorr_S7_td_Surf_FD_185594 | JGI IMG/M metagenome (GOLD analysis project Ga0208390, IMG submission 185594) | Marine microbial communities from Southern Atlantic Ocean transect - Knorr_S7_td_SurfaceA_ad_6m_LV_A (SPAdes) (version 2) | ecosystem: Environmental > Aquatic > Marine > Oceanic | place...
TTGCTTATCAAAATTCTTTGTCCTATGCAAAAGAGAGAAAACAAGGAAAAACAAATAATTCAAAATCAAAAAATGGAGCTGATTTTATTATTGATCATGCTGATATTAGAAGAACATTATTAAATATGAAATCAATTATTGAGGGTGAAAGAGCTTTATGTTTTTGGTTATCTCAACAAACAGAAGTAAGCTTGTACCATCCGGAAGAAAAAGTTCGTCAAGAGGCATCTGATTATGTATCATTAATGACACCTGTGGTTAAATCGTTATTTACAGATCTAGCAATGGAAATTACAAGTGATGCAATGCAAATTTACGGAGGCTATGGTTACACCAAAGACCAAGGAATTGAACAATTATATAGAGATAACAGAATTACACCCATATACGAAGGCACTAATTCAGTTCAAGCTGCTGACCTAGTTTTTAGAAAATTATCAAACAAAAATGGGAATATAATTGATAAATTTTTAGAACAGGTAAAATCTGAATGTAATTCAAACAATGAAAAAATTGAACCCTTTATATCAGAATTCAATAATTATCTTAGTACATTAAAAAAATTTAGTAACTGGATGATTGATAAAGAAAAAACACAAAAAGATGATGTAAGTGCAGCCGCAAATGATTATTTGAAAACTTTAGGTTATGTCTCTATTGCATATGCTTGGATTAAGGTTCTTGAAGTAAGTTTTAAAGACTACAACGAAAATAAAAATTTCTACAATGAAAAAATAGAGACTGCTAGATTTTACTTTGATAAAGTATTGCCAAGAGTTGAACAACATTACAAGTCAGCTATTTCTGGTAGCTCAAATTTAATGAATTTCAAATTTAATTAAAATGAGCCATTACGATACTAACTTGGACAAAAATAATGCCAATTATGTACCACTAACCCCATTGACTTTTTTAAAAAGAGCTAAAGAAATTTACCCAAACTATGAAGCAGTTATTTATGAGGATAGAAAATATAACTGGGATCAGGTTTATAAGCGAACTGTAAAATTTGCAAGTGCACTTAATAAAATTGGAGTTAGAAAAGGTGACACAGTTTCATTTTTAGCTTTTAACACTCCTGAAATATTTGAAGGGCATTATTCTGTGCCAATGACTGGAGCAGTATTAAACACAATAAATATTAGATTAGATGCAAAAACTATTGCGTATATTTTAGATCATAGTGAAGCAAAAGTATTAGTTGTAGATAGACAACTTCATTTGGAGGTAAAAAAAGCATTAAACACTTTAAAAAAAAAAATTATAATAATTGATATAGATGATAAATTTGCAGATCAATCAAAGTGTGAAAAAATAGGTGATCTAGAGTACGAAAGTTTTTTGAACACCGGTGATGAAAATTACGATTGGAAAATGCCAGAAGACGAATGGCAAGCAATATCACTAAGTTATACGTCTGGAACTACAGGAAACCCGAAAGGTGTAGTGTATCATCACAGAGGATCATATTTAATGTCCACTGGAAGTGCAGTAGCCTGGAATATGCCTAATAGATTAAATTTTTTAACTATAGTGCCAATGTTTCATTGTAACGGATGGGGTTATCCATGGACTGTACCTATGTTAAATGGAAGGACTATTTGTTTAAGGAATATAGATGTTAAAAAAATATTTGAACTAATAGATGAGTATAATGTAACTCATTTCGGTGGAGCACCTATTGTATTGAATATGATCACTGGTGCCCCTGAGACCGATAAAAAAAAATTAAAACAAAAAGTGCACGTTCTCACAGCTGGAGCTCCACCTCCAAGTATAATTTTTAAAAAAATGAATGAACTTGGATTTGAAGTAATGCATGTTTATGGACTAACAGAGACTTATGGACACGTCACACAGTGTGCTTGGAATGATGCTTGGAGTGACTACGACGAGGAAAAACAAAATGAAATTAAAGCTAGGCAAGGAGTGAGGTACCCAAATACCGAAGGAATTGCGGTCATGGATCCAGAGACAATGAAAGAAGTACCTAAAGATGGAAAAACTATTGGTGAAATCATGATTAAAGGAAATATTGTAATGAAAGGATATTTTAAAGATAAAGATGCAACGTTTAAAGCTATGAATGGAGGATGGTTTCATTCTGGAGACTTAGCTGTAATGCATCCTGATGGATATGTTAAAATTCAAGACAGATCAAAAGATATAATAATCTCAGGTGGTGAAAATATATCTTCTATTGAAATAGAGAATACTTTAGCTAAACATCCATCAGTATCAATTGCTGCGGTAGTAGCTAAACCGGATGAAAAATGGGGCGAAGTACCTTGTGCTTTTATTGAAATGATCAAGGATAAACCGGTGACAGAAAAAGAGCTGATAAGTTTTTGTAAAGAAACGCTCGCAGGATTTAAGGTACCTAAACAAGTTATTTTTTGCGATTTACCCAAAACATCTACTGGTAAAATTCAAAAATTTGAGTTAAGGAAAAATTTTAGGTAAATAATTGATATTCCAAATAGAAAACCAAAATATATATGCATCTGATGCAGGACAAGGAATAGATGTAAAAAAAAAAACTATGGTATTCCTTCATGGGAGTGGCCTTTCGCACATCGTTTGGTCTTTAACTGAGCAATTTTTTTTCAATAAAAATTTTAATGTACTATCGCTTGATTTACCTGGTCACGGAAATTCAGATGGACCTTGTTTAGATAGTATAGAAAAAATTGCTGACTGGTTAGAGGAGGTATTTAAAAAATTGAATTTGAATGATTTAATTTTGGTTGGTCATTCTCAAGGATGCTTAGAAATACTTGAGTATGCTCATAAATACAAGAGTAGATTAAAAAAGCTGATTTTTGTGGGAGGCTCAAATAAAATGCCAGTTCATCCTGATCTAATTGAGCTAGCAAAAAATGGTGACTCTGATGCAATTAAACTAATGATGAAATGGGGTTATGAAGGTTCAAAAAAATTTATAGGTGGTAATCCGGTAGAAAAAATAATTCAATCACCAAGAGATATAAGTGAAATTTTAGCCGTAGATCTTATTGCATGCAATAATTACTTAAATGGTTTTGAGGCTGCTAAAAAGATAAATTTACCATCATTAGTGATTTTAGGAGAATTAGACAAAATGGTTAATTTAGAATCAGGAAAAAAATTTTCAAATTTGCTTGAAAATTCGACAACTCATATAATTAATGAGTGTGGGCATATGATTATGATTGAAAAAGCTTTTGAAATGCGAGAAAAGATTTTAAAATTTTTAGAGTCATGAAAAGTTATTCAATAGCAAAATCAAGAAGAGTAAGAAGCTCGCCGTATACTTCAAGAATAGAAAAACAGGGTGTAACAGCTTATACTGTTTATAATCACATGTTATTACCTGCAGCATTTGGATCTATTGAAGATTCGTGCACTCATCTTAAAAAAGATGTTCAAGTCTGGGACGTTGCTGCTGAAAGACAAGTTGAAATAAAAGGAAAAGATGCAGCTAAACTTGTACAATTAATGACTTGTAGAGATTTATCAAAATCAAAAATACGCAGATGCTATTATTGTCCAATAATTGACGATCAAGGTAATTTAGTAAATGATCCTGTAATTCTTAAATTAGCAGAGGATAGATGGTGGATTTCAATTGCTGACTCCGATGTCATATTTTTTGCAAAAGGTCTTGCCTCTGGGAATGATTTTGATGTTCAAATTTTCGAACCAAATGTAGATATTATGGCGGTTCAAGGACCAAAATCATTCGACTTAATGGAAAAAGTTTTTGGTAAAAAAATTAAGGAATTAAAATTTTTTGGTTTTGATCTTTATGAATTTAAAGGTGTTAAACATTTAATTGCTAGATCTGGATGGTCTAAACAAGGAGGATTTGAGATATATGTGGAAAATACTCAGTCAGGCTTAGATCTATATGATTATTTTTTTGAAATTGGACAAGAATTTAATTTAAAGGCTGGTTGTCCTAATCTTATTGAAAGAATTGAGAGTGGTCTTTTATCTTATGGAAACGATTTTGATAATAATGATAACCCTTTTGAATGTGGTTTTGAAAAATATGTAAACTTAGACTCAGATGTATCTTTCTTAGGGAAGGAAAAATTAAAAGAAATTAAAAAGAATGGAGTAAAAAGAAAACTAATGGGAGTTTTTATTGATGTTGATAAAATTAACTTAACCAAGTCTATAGATATAAAAGATGACAAAGGTAATTTTATTGGAGAACTAAGATCAGCTTGCTATTCACCTCATTTCAAAAAAGCTATTGGTATAGCAATGATAAATGAGCCTTATTGCAAAGCAGCAATGACTGGAATGATGGAAATTGAAGGTAAATCTTTAGTTGTAAAAGTTTGCGATTTGCCTTTCATCTAGTATAAAACTTAAATCATGAATATTGCAATAGTAGGAGCAACCGGAAATGTTGGAAGAAAAACTTTGGAAGTTCTGGAAAAAAAAGAATTTTCTATTAATAATATTTATTTAATTGCCTCGTCAAAAAGCGCAGGTAAGAAAATAAGATTTAAAGGTAAAGATCATGAAGTTTTTGATCTAGAAAGTTTTGATTTTTCTAAAGTGAAAATTACTTTTTTTGCAGCTGGGGGAAAAATTTCAGAAAAATTTGCAGAAAAAGCTGCTAAGCACTGTTTGGTGATAGATAACTCAAGTTTTTATAGGATGGACCCAAGCGTACCATTAATCGTTCCCCAGGTTAATTCAAATCATTTAAAAAATATAAAAAAAAATATTATTGCGAATCCAAATTGTTCAACAGCTCAATTAGTTATTGCACTGAAACCTCTACATGATGAATTTGTAATAAAAAGAATAGTTGTTTCGACATATCAATCTGTTTCAGGTGGTGGTAAAGCACCAATGGATGAACTGATTGAGCAGACTAAATCAGTCTTAGATGGCAAAAAAGTAAAGTCTAAAAATTTTACAAAACAAATTGCCTTCAATGCAATTCCTCATATTGATGTATTTTCGGATGATGGTTATACAAAAGAAGAACTGAAAATGAGCAATGAAACAAAAAAAATTCTTGACGAAAAAATTGATTTAACAGCAACATGTGTGAGACTGCCTATATCTGTTTCACACTCGGAATCGGTAAATATACAATTTGAAAAATCCTTTACTCTTGAAAAGGTTAGAGATCTATTAAATAGTTTTGATGGCTGTAAGGTAATTGACGAAAGAACTGATGGTGGATACACAACTCCTTTAGAGGCTGAAGGCAAAAATGAGACATTTATATCAAGGATCAGAGAAGATAAAACAATCAATAATGGATTAAACTTATGGATCGTTTCTGATAATCTTTTAAGAGGAGCAGCTTTAAATGCTGTAGAGATTGCAGAAACATTAATTAAAAATAATTTTTATGGAAAATAAATCCCCGTTATCTCCACATATTCAAATTTACAAATGGCATATATCATCATTAGTTTCCATTTCACACAGAATAACAGGAATAATTAATATCATAGGCGTTACTTTTATTTGTGTGTTGGCCTCACTGTTATCCTTAGGTGAAAGTAATTATGAAATGACTTATTTATTTTTAAGCTCTCAAATCGGTAAGTTTTTAATTTTAGGACTCACCTGGTCTTTTTCTTTTCAAATTTTAAGTGAAATAAGACATTTAATTATGGATTTAGGCTATGGATTTGAACTTAAAACATCAAAAATAACTGGTTTAATAGTAATATGTGGATCAATTGTTTTAACAGTAACATTTTATTTAATTGGAAAAAATTTTCTTTAAATGATTAATGCAACTAAAAAATGGATTTTTTTAAAAATCAGTGGTGCTTTATTGGTGCCGTTGATGATATGGTTTATCATAAATTTCATTGCAATATACGATCAAGATTTTAATGCAGTTAAAATTTTTTTCACAAGTTCTGTGTCAAAATTTTTATTTAGTATTTTTATAATAAATGCATATTTTTTCTCTGCATTGAGTATAAGTGAGGTTTTTGAGGATTATATTAAAAATGATAAAATCAAAAATGTCGCAAATAAGCTTTTATTTGCATCAGGTGTGGTAATTCCATCAATTACAATTATATTAATATCTACAATATGAGTTCATATAAAATAATAAATCATGAATATGATGTCGTAGTTCTGGGTGCAGGTGGATCAGGATTAAGGGCTGCAGTGGGACTTAGTGAGGCAGGTTTGAAGACTGCTTGTATCTCAAAAGTTTTTCCAACAAGAAGTCATACATCCGCTGCTCAAGGTGGAATTTCTGCCGCTTTAGGAAATATGGGTGAGGACGATTGGCGTTGGCATATGTATGACACCGTTAAAGGTGCTGATTGGTTAGGAGACCAAGACAGTATTGAATACCTGTGCAAAGAAGCGCCTAAAGCTGTTATTGAATTAGAAAAATATGGTGTTCCTTTTAGCAGAACAGATGATGGAAAAATTTATCAAAGACCTTTTGGTGGAATGACAAAAAATTATGGAAATGGAATAGTTCAAAGAACATGTGCAGCTGCTGATAGGACAGGACATGCAATTTTACATACCTTGTATGGTCAAGCTTTAAAACATAAAACTGAATTTTTTATTGAATATTTTGCTCTAGACTTGTTAATGAAAGATGGTGAGTGCAAAGGTTTAATTGCTTGGAACCTTAATGATGGAACTATACATAGATTTAGAGCACATTCTGTAATCATAGCCACTGGTGGTTATGGTAAAGTTTATTACTCAGCAACATCAGCACATACTTGCACAGGAGATGGTAATGCTATGGTTTTAAGAGCAGGTTTGCCATTACAAGATATGGAATTTGTGCAGTTTCATCCTACAGGAATATATGGACATGGAACACTAATTACTGAGGGTGCGCGAGGCGAAGGTGGATATTTAACTAACTCCAAAGGTGAGAGATTCATGGAAAGATATGCGCCAAAAGCAAAAGATTTAGCTTCAAGAGATGTAGTAAGTAGATCTATGTCAATTGAAATTAATGAAGGAAGAGGTGTAGGAAAGGATCAGGACCATGTTCATTTAAATCTAAGTCACTTAGACAAAGAAATAATAGAAAGTAGACTTCCAGGAATAACTGATGCAGCAAGACTTTTTGCAAATGTTGATGTTACAAAAGAACCAATACCAGTAGTGCCTACTGTACATTACAATATGGGTGGTATTCCGACAAACTATAAAGGTGAAGTTCTAACAGTTAACGGATCAGAAAAAACTGTGCCAGGTTTAATGGCTATTGGTGAAGCCGCATGTGTTTCAGTTCATGGTGCTAATAGACTGGGATCTAACTCATTAATAGATTTGGTGGTTTTCGGAAGAGCTGCTGCAAAGAGAGCTTCAGAACTTATCAAACCAGGAACCCCTCATGATGAAATTAGTGAACAAGAAACAGAAAAATGTCTTGATAGATTTGATAAAATCAGAAATGCAAATGGCGATGTAGGTACAGCAGAATTGAGATTATCAATGCAAAAAACGATGCAATCAAAATGTGCAGTTTTTAGAACTGAAAAAACATTAAAAGAGGGAGTTGATGAAATCAGAAAAACTTATGATGGTTTAAACTCTTTATCGGTGAAAGACAAATCTTTGATATTTAATACTGATCTAGTAGAAACTTTAGAATTTGATAACTTAATTAGACAAGCTGTAGTGACAGTTGACTCTGCATATCATAGAAAAGAGAGTAGAGGAGCTCATGCAAGAGAAGATTTTCCTAAAAGAGATGATGAAAAGTTTATGCAACATACTCTTGCTTGGTACGATGGTAAAAAAACAAAAATAAGCTATAGAGAAGTTCATAAATCTACATTAACTAATGAAGTTCAGTATTTCCCTCCTCAAGAGAGAGTTTATTAATGGTACAAATAAGTTTACCTGAAAACTCAAAAGTTAATAAAGGTAAATATTTTAAAGATAAAACTGGATCAAAAAATTTAAGAAAAGTAAATGTATATAGATGGGATCCATCTTCAGGTGAAAATCCAAGAGTTGACACATATGAAGTTGATATGGATAACTGTCCGTCTAAAGTTTTAGATATTTTAAATAAAATTAAAAATGAAATAGACCCTACTCTTGCCTACAGACGATCATGTGCACATGGTGTATGTGGATCTTGCGCCATGAATATGGATGGTAAAAATGGCCTGGCTTGCACCACGCCTCATAAAAATATTGAAGGAGATATTAATATTTATCCATTACCACATTTAAAAGTAAAAAAGGACTTAATTGGTGATTTGGACGGATTATATAGACAATATAAATCTATTGAACCTTGGTTAAAATCAAGTTCAAAATCTGAGGAGGCTGAAATAATTCAATCAAAAGAAGAAAGAGCTAAACTTGATGGAGCTTATGAATGTATAATGTGTGCTTGTTGCTCCACCTCTTGCCCAAGCTATTGGTGGAATGGAGATAAGTATTTGGGTCCAGCAGTTTTACTTCAAGCTTATAGATGGATCATAGACAGCAGAGATGAGGAAAGACAAGCTAGACTAAAGAAAGTAGCCGATGAACTAAAATTATATCGTTGCCACACAATTCTGAACTGTACAAATGCATGCCCTAAAGGTTTGAACCCCGCAAAGGCTATTGCTGAAATAAAAAAAATGTTAGCAACAGCTAATATTTAAACAATAGACTATTAAGAATTTTTACTCTAAAAGATCCTATTCATGAAATTAATTGAACATTTTGTAGGTGGAAAAATAATTTCCGGAACTTCAGAAAAAAAAGGAAAAGTTTTTAATCCTGCTACTGGCGAACAAGAGAAGGAGGTAAGACTTGCTTCCTCTGTTGACTTAGACCAAGCAGTAGAAACTGCAAAAAAAGCTTTTGAAACATGGTCATTAAAACCCTCACTTCAAAGAGCAAGGATAATGTTTAAATTTAAAGAGTTAATTGAAAAAAATTCTGACGAACTTACACAGTTAATTGTTTCTGAACATGGAAAAGTTTATGAGGATGCAAAAGGTTCGTTAACTCGAGGATTAGAAGTTGTGGAATTTGCCTGTGGAATTCCACATTTACTAAAAGGAGAATTTTCAGAAAATGTAGGCACAGATGTCGATAGTTGGTCAATACGTCAGCCTCTAGGTGTTGTTGCTGGAATAACACCATTTAACTTTCCAGCTATGGTTCCGATGTGGATGTTCCCAATTGCTATCGCATGTGGAAATACATTTATATTAAAGCCATCAGAAAAAGATCCTTCTTGTGCAATAAGATTAGCAGAATTATTAAAAGAAGCCGGTCTTCCAGATGGTGTATTTAATGTGATAAATGGAGGCAAAGAAGCGGTAGACGCAATTTTAACTAACAGAGATATAAAAGCAGTAAGTTTTGTAGGCTCAACTCCAATAGCTAAATATATTTACGAAAATTCAGCAAAAAATGAAAAAAGAGTTCAGGCATTAGGTGGTGCTAAAAATCACTTAGTAGTAATGCCAGATTGTGATTTAGATGGTGCTGTTAATGGTTTAATGGGAGCTGCTTATGGCTCTGCTGGAGAGAGATGTATGGCACAGTCAGTTGCTGTGGCAGTTGGTGATATTGGAGATGAACTAGTTTCTAGATTATCAAAAAAAGTAGATTCTTTAAAAGTGGGACCAGGAATGGACAAAAATTCTGAAATGGGTCCTTTAGTTACTAAAGAACATTTAGAAAAAGTGAAAAGTTATGTTGATTTGGGTGTAAAGGAAGGTGCGAAATTAGTTGTCGATGGAAGAAATTTAAAATTACAAGGATACGAAAATGGCTTTTACATTGGCGGTTGTTTATTTGATAATGTGTTAAAAGATATGAGGATTTATAAAGAGGAAATATTTGGCCCTGTTCTATCAGTCGTTAGAGTTAAAACTTTTGAGGAAGCTTCAAAATTAATTAATGACCATGAATATGGAAATGGTGTAAGTATTTATACAAGAGATGGAGATGCAGGAAGAACATTTGCGAGCAAAATTCAAGTCGGAATGGTTGGTATTAATGTACCAATACCTGTGCCGATGGCTTTTCACAGTTTCGGTGGCTGGAAAAGATCTTTGTTTGGAGATAGTGCAATGCACGGTATGGAAGGAATAAAATTTTACACTAAATTAAAAACAATAACCTCAAGATGGCCTTCAGGAATTAGATCAAACGCTGAATTTGTGATGCCAACAATGAAATAAAAGACAATGAGTAAAATATCTTTAATAGGTGCTGGTCAAATAGGTGGGACTTTAGCTCACTTAATTGGAATTAAAGAATTAGTAAATGAAGTAGTTTTATTTGATGTTGCATGCGGTGTTGCAAAAGGAAAAGCATTGGATATTGCCCAATCATCATCTGTAGATTGTTTCGATGTTAAATTTTCAGGAACTGATGACTATAAAGACATTAAAGACTCAGACGTAATTATAATAACAGCTGGGGTACCAAGAAAACCTGGTATGAGCAGAGATGATTTACTTGGTATTAATTTGAAAATTATAAAGCAAGTTGCGGAAGGAATTAAAAAAAATGCACCAAACGCATTTGTAATATGCATTACTAACCCATTAGATGTAATGGTGATGGCTTTTCAAAAATTTTCAGGACTATCTCCAAATAAAGTGGTTGGAATGGCAGGTATATTAGATAGCTCTAGGTTTAAATTATTTTTATCTGAGGAATTCAGTGTTCCGGTAAAAGAAATAGAAGCAATGGTAATGGGTGGTCATGGTGATACAATGGTACCGCTTCCAAGATTTACTAAAGTTTCAGGGAAACCTTTATTGGATTTAGTTAAAGAAGGAAAGATTTCTCAACAAAGATTGGAAGAAATAAATCAAAGAACTAGAGACGGTGGAGCTGAAATTGTAAAATTTTTGGAAAAGGGTTCAGCTTTCTATGCTCCAGCAGCTTCAGGAGTTGAGATGGCTACAGCTTATCTAAGAGATGAAAAAAAAATACTTCCATGTGCTGCTTATTTGAATGGTGAATATGGAATCAAAGATATTTATGCTGGAGTACCAATTATAGTTGGAAAGAATGGTGTAGAAAAAATTGAGGAATTAAACTTAGATGAGAAGGAAAAAACCGAATTTCTTCATTCAATTGATGCGGTAAAGAAACTCTGGGAAGCAGCATCTAAAATAGATCCAGATTTAAATAAATAATGAACATACACGAGCATCAGGCAAAACAAATTTTAAAGAAATTTGGCGCAATTGTCCCTGATGGTGTTTTTGGTTTTACAGTCGAAGAACTTTTAGAAAAATGTAAGTCACTAAAAACAGAGAAATATGTTTTAAAAGCACAAATTCATGCAGGTGGAAGAGGAAAAGCTGGAGGTGTTAAAATTTTGAATAGTCTTGAGGAACTAGAAAAATCTGCCAAAGAGCTTTTAGGAAAAAAATTAATTACCCATCAAACAGGACCTGAAGGAAGAGAAGTTAAAAGATTATATGTTGAAGCTTCATCAAATATTGAAAAAGAATTTTATTTATCATGTTTAATAGATAGATCTGCTTCCAAAATTGTATTTATTTCAAGTGATCAAGGCGGAATGGATATTGAGGATGTAGCAAGTAAATCACCAGAAAAAATTTTAAAAACTAAAGTAGAGTTGAAAGATGAAATTTCAAAAGAAGAATGTGAAAAAATTATTCAAATATTCAAATTAGAGAATAATTCTAAAAACGATGCGATATCATTAATTAAATCAATTTATAAGATGTTTGTTGAGACCGATGCAAATATGGTTGAAATAAATCCTTTAATACTAACCAAAGAAAAAAAAATTATTTGTTTAGATGCGAAAGTTAATTTTGATAGTAATGCTTTATTTAGACATCCCGAAATTTTAGAACTTAGAGATTTAAATGAGGAAGACCCAACCGAAATTGAAGCTAGTAAGCATGATCTAGCTTACATCAAATTAGATGGTAGTATTGGATGTATGGTTAATGGAGCTGGATTAGCCATGGCTACAATGGATATAATTAAATTATATGGACAGGAGCCAGCAAATTTTTTAGATGTTGGTGGAGGAGCTTCAAAGGAAAAGGTTTCAGCAGCCTTTAAAATAATTTTATCTGATAAAAATGTTAAGGGAATATTAATCAATATTTTTGGTGGTATTATGCGATGTGATGTTCTAGCTCAAGGTGTTGTAGATGCTGCAAAAGAAATGAAAATAAATGTTCCTTTAGTAGTTAGACTAGCGGGAACAAATTTTAAAGAGGGAAAAGAAATATTAGATAATTCAGAGTTAAAATTAATTTCTGCTGAGAATCTAGATGATGCAGCAAAAAAAATTGTTGAGGCAATAAAATAAATGTCAGTTTTAGTTGATAAGAATACTAGATTAATCTGTCAAGGATTTACAGGTTCTCATGGAACTTTTCATTCTGAGCAAGCAATAAAATATGGAACAAATTTAGTTGGAGGGGTGACACCGAAAAAAGGTGGTCAAAAACATTTAGATCTCCCAGTTTTTAATACAGTAGAAGAGGCAAAAAACTCTGAGGGTGCCAATGCAACAATGATATACGTTCCAGCCAAATTTGCAGCCTCAGCAATTATTGAAGCGATCGATGCATCTATAGAATTGATTGTATGCATAACTGAGGGAATTCCTATTCAGGATATGTTAAAAGTTAAACAGAAATTAAATAATTCAAAAAGTAGATTAATTGGCCCCAACTGCCCAGGAATAATCACTCCTGACGAGTGTAAAATTGGTATAATGCCTGGTAACATTCATAAAAAAGGAACAGTTGGAATAGTTTCTAGATCAGGAACTTTAACTTATGAGGCTGTGGCACAGACAACAGAGAATGGTTTAGGACAATCTACCTGTATTGGTATTGGAGGGGACCCGATTAATGGAACTAATTTTATTGATTGTTTAGATTTATTTTTAAACGATGATAAGACGCAATCAATCTTAATGATAGGGGAGATTGGTGGTACCGCAGAGGAAGAAGCAGCAGAATTTATCAAAAATCATAAAATAAAAAAACCAATTGTTGGATTTATCGCTGGAATAACAGCTCCTCCTGGTCGTAGAATGGGTCATGCGGGAGCAATTATATCTGGAGGGAAAGGTGGAGCCGAGGATAAAATCAAAAAAATGGAAGAGTCTGGAATTATAATTGCCAAATCTCCATCTATAATTGGGAAAACTCTCTTAAATGAACTGTCTAATTGAAAAATTTTTTACTAGGTTTATATTATTCATAAATGTCTTCATCTAAAAACCTCGAATACCAAAAAACAGCATTTTTAAGCAAATCAAATAGTGCGTTCATTGAGGAAATGTATTTAAAATTTATAAATAATGACTCAACTTTACCTGCTAGTTGGAAAAAATACTTTAGTGAAATTGGAGAAAACTCAGAGACTGTTGTAAAAGAAATTAATGGACCTTCTTGGAATCCAGCTCAAAAATTTACTGTCAAAAAACGTCAAAAACAAACGAGCGAAGATGAAAAATTTACTGAAGTTGAAATTACTGAGTCTAACTCATATTCAATAAAAGCAGTGGCTATGATTAGATCCTACAGACAAAGAGGACATTTAATTGCTAAACTCGATCCATTAGGCTTATTAAAATCAGATTACCTTGAAGAACTTCATCCAGAATTTTATGGATTTAAAAAAGAGGATTACCAAAAAAAAATTTTTTTAGATGGTGTTATAAATAAACAATATTCAAATGTTAAAGAAATAATTGAGTTTCTTAGAGATAAATATTGTGGGTCAATAGGATATGAATATATGTACATCGCCAATCCAACTGAAAGAAAATGGTTCAGAGATAGAGTTGAACAGGCGGATGATTTTAAATTTACTTCTAATGGTAAAAAAGCAATATTAAATAAATTAATTCAAGCAGAAGGTTTTGAAAAATTTTTACATACTAAATACGTTGGTACAAAAAGATTTGGCCTTGATGGTGGTGAAAGCTTGATTCCAGCACTGGAGCAAATAATTAAAATTGGTGGTCAATCAAAAATAAAAGAAGTCAAAATTGGGATGTCACATAGAGGACGACTTAATGTATTGGCTAATGTTCTACAAAAATCATATAAAAGAATTTTCAATGAATTCGCTGGTGAGATAAGTTCAAAATCCGAGGATGATACTGGAGATGTTAAATACCATTTGGGAGCTTCTTCAAATAGGGAGTTTGATGGAAATTTAGTGCATGTAAGCTTGACTGATAACCCATCTCATTTGGAAGCAGTTAATCCTGTTGTGCTCGGACAAACAAGAGCTAAACAATTTTTTCATAAAGATAAAGAAAGAAAAAAAGTTATACCAATATTGATTCATGGTGATGCAGCTTTCGCAGGGCAAGGTGTGGTAGCAGAATGTTTTGCAATGTCTGGTTTACCAGGGCATAATACTGGTGGAACAATTCATATAATTATTAATAATCAAATTGGTTTCACCACTAGCCCAAGATTTGCCAGATCTTCTCCTTACCCATCTGATATTGCAAAAATGGTGGAAGCTCCAATAATACATGTTAATGGTGATGACCCCGAGGCTGTTGTCTATGCCGCAAGAATAGCAACAGATTTTCGATTAAAATTTAATAGAGATGTAGTTATTGATTTAATTTGCTATAGAAGATTTGGTCATAACGAGGGAGACGAACCTTCTTTTACACAGCCTTTGATGTATAAGAAAATTCGTTCGCATCCTTCGCCAATTAAAGTTTATGGTGAAAAACTTGTTAAAGAGGGTTCAATCACAGATGATTTTTTAAATAGTGAAATTAAAAATTTTAAAGATTTATTGGATGATCAGTATAAAAATGCAAAAGATTACAAACCGAAAATAGAGTGGTTTGAGGGCACGTGGTCACGATATAAACCTGAAAAGGGAAAAGATAAAAGGGGTGCCACAGGTTCTGATTTAAAAATACTTAAAGAGATATCTAACAAGATAAATATCATTCCTGAAAAAATGAATATCCATAAAACTATTTCAAAAATTATGGAAAACAGAAAGTTGTCTGTTATTAACGGTAAAAAGATAGATTGGTCGACAGCTGAGGCATTAGCTTTTGGAACGTTGTTAGAAGAAGGTTACCCTGTTAGGTTAGTTGGGCAAGACTCAGGTAGAGGGACATTTAGTCAAAGACACTCTGTTTTAAGAAATCAAATAGATAATTCAAGATACATACCTTTAAATAATATCTCAAAAAAACAAAAAAACTTTGAAATTGTTGATAGTTTTTTATCAGAACTAGCTGTTTTGGGTTTTGAGTATGGTTATAGCCTAGTTGAACCCAACACACTTACAATTTGGGAAGCTCAATTTGGTGATTTTGCAAATGGTGCTCAAGTAGTAATTGACCAATTTGTTACGTCAGGAGAAAGAAAATGGTCCAGAGCCTCAGGTTTAGTGATGTTGTTACCTCATGGATATGAAGGTCAAGGTCCAGAACATTCATCAGCAAGATTAGAGAGATTTTTACAATTGTGTTCAAATGATAATATACAAGTGATGAATTGTACTACACCTGCTAATTATTTTCATGCTTTAAGGAGACAGATGCATAGAGATTTTAGAAAACCATTGGTTATCATGACACCAAAGTCTTTATTGAGACATAAACATTGTGTTTCAAATATTGAGGATTTTAGCAAAGAAAATTCTTTCCATAGAGTGTTATGGGACCATGCACTGGACCCTAAAGTTAAAGGATTTATAAAATTGATAAAACCAAAAAAAATCAAAAAGGTAATATTATGTTCGGGCAAAATCTATTTTGACTTACTTGAGGCAAGAGAAAAGTTAAAAAGAGACAATGTTATATTTTATAGAATTGAGCAACTTTATCCTTTTCCAGCAAAAGCACTTGCGAAAGAACTTGAACCATATGCGAAAAATGCCAGTTTCTACTGGTGTCAAGAAGAGCCTAAAAATATGGGTGCTTGGTTTTCTGTTCGAGATTATATCCAATGGACATTAGATAACATTAAGGCTAATAATAATGAAGTTTCTTATATTGGAAGAAGTCCAGATGCGTCACCTGCAACAGGATATGCTAAAAGACATGTTTCTCAACAACAAGAAATTATTAATAAAGTTTTTGAATAAATTATAATGGAAGAAAAAATTCTAGTTCCAGTTCTTGGTGAAAGTATCACAGAGGCTACAGTTTCAAAATGGCTAAAAAAAGAAGGGGACAACGTGGACGCAGATGAACCCTTAGTTGAACTTGAGACTGATAAAGTAAATTTAGAAGTACCTTCACCAGTTTCAGGGGTATTGAAAAAGATAAATTCAAAAGATGGCACAACCGTTGAGGTTGGAGCTTTATTAGGGCTTGTTGTTGAAAGCGCAGACCCTTTAGAAAAGATCGAAAAAATTCAAAAAATAAAACCGACAACAAAAAAAGATAATGTTATCGAACTTGATAGAGAAAAAGAAAAAAAAGAAGAACCAAAAATTTTTGATAAAGTTTCAAATGAAATTGAAGAAAAAGAAAAACCATTAGTTTTGACTAAAGAAATTAAAGAAGACAAACCTTTAGGTGATGATAATAAAAATCAAAATTTATCACCTGCTGTCAGAAAAATGGTTGCAGAAAATAAAATAGATATCAATTCTATTGAGGGATCTGGAAAAGACGGAAGAGTTTTAAAGGGTGATCTAATCAATTTAATGGGGGTTAATCCGCCAGCTTCTGACAGAAAACTGAAGTATGGTCAGGAAGAAAGAATTAAAATGACAAGGTTGAGGCAGACAATAGCCAAAAGACTAAAACAAGCACAGGATAACGCAGCTCTTTTAACGACTTTCAATGAAGTAGATATGACAAATATTATGGAAATGAGAAAAGAAAATCAGGAAGATTTTCAAAATCGCTATGGTGTTAAATTAGGTTTTATGTCTTTTTTTGTTAAGTCTTGCGTCGTAGCATTGAAGAATTTTCCAGCAGTAAACGCAGAGATTGAGGGGGACGAGATAATTTATAAAAATTATTATAACATCAGTTTTGCAGTTGGAACTGATAAGGGTTTAGTAGTCCCTGTTTTAAAAAATGCTGATGAATTATCTTTCGCTGATATTGAAAAAAATATTAAACAAATTTCTGAAAAAGCTAGAGATGGAAAACTTACAATTGAAGACCTTCAGGGAGGAACTTTTACGATAAGTAATGGTGGAGTATATGGCTCTATGCTCTCAACCCCAATATTAAATTTACCTCAATCAGGAGTACTAGGTATGCACAATATAGTTGAGAGACCTGTAGTTATTAATGGTGAAATTAAGATTAGACCCATTATGTTCCTAGCATTATCTTATGATCACAGAATTATTGATGGAAAAGATTCAGTTTCATTTTTAAAAATGATAAAAGAAAACTTAGAGGATCCACGAAGATTGTTTTTAGGTATTTAAATGGAAGATAAATTTCAAGCTGTTGTTATTGGTGGTGGTCCAGCTGGATATGTATGTGCTATAAGACTAGCTCAATTAGGTATTAAAACTGCATGTATAGAGTCTAGAGGCTCATTGGGGGGCACATGTCTTAATATCGGCTGTATACCATCTAAAAGTTTATTAAATTTATCAGAAGAATTTCATAAAGTAAAAAATTTATCTAACAAAGGAATCGAAATAGGTGACGTTAAATTAAATTTATCAAAAATGATGAAAAATAAAGATAAAGCAGTTTCTATTTTGACAAAAGGAGTAGAGTTTCTATTAAAAAAAAATAATGTCACTTACTTTAAAGGCACAGGAAGCTTTAAATCAAAAAATGAAATTTCTATTAAAGACGATAAGAAAAAAGAAACTTTGATAAAAACTGATAAAGCAATAATTGCAACAGGTTCGGTACCAGTATCTTTACCAGGTATTGAATTTGATGAGAATGTGATTGTTTCATCTACAGGTGCCTTGGAACTAAAAAAAGTACCAAATAAAATGATAGTTGTGGGAGGTGGTTATATTGGATTAGAAATGGGATCAGTCTGGTCAAGACTTGGCGCAGAAGTTCATGTAGTTGAATTTTTAGACCATATAACACCAGGTATGGACAGGGAGATCTCTAATGAATTTATGAAAATTTTAAGGAAACAAGGTATTAATTTTCATATGCAGCATAAAGTTGAAAAGATTATAAAAAGTAATGTGGGTGCTAAAGTTTTAACAAAAGATAAAGACGGTAATAAAAAAGATTTTGAGTGTGATGTGGTGTTAATTTCTGTAGGTAGAAAACCAAATACTTCAGGACTTAACCTTGAAAAAATTGGAATTGAGGTAGATGAAAAAAAAAGAGTAAAAACTAATAAGAGTTTTCAGACTAATTTAGATAACGTGTATGCTATTGGTGATGTAATTACAGGCCCAATGTTAGCTCATAAAGCTGAAGATGAGGGAATTGCTGTAGCAGAAATTATAGCAGGTCAGTCTGGTCATGTTAATTATGATACTATTCCAGGAGTTGTTTATACAACTCCTGAAGTTGCATCTATAGGAAAGACTGAAGAACAATTAAAAGAAAAAAATATCAAATATAAAATAGGTAAATTTTCATTTATGGCAAACTCCAGGGCAAAAGCGATAGATGATACAGAAGGTTTTGTAAAAATTTTAGCTGATGAAAAAACCGACAAGGTGCTTGGAGCACATCTAATTGGTCCTCATGTTGGTGAGTTAATTGGAGAAATAGGTGTTGCAATGGAGTTTGGAGCTAGTTCAGAAGATATAGCCAGAACATGCCATGCTCACCCCACTTTTTCTGAAGCAGTCAAAGAAGCAGCATTATCTGTAGATAAAAGAGCAATACACTCTTAAAATATTTTCATACTATAAAAATATGAAGTTTCCGATTCTTTTGCCAAATATCTTTGACCATCCATTTACCTACGAAAGTGATAAAAATTTAAAAGTAGGTGATTACGTAAAAGTACCTTTTGGTAAATCAAAGATAACAGGAGTTGTTTGGAATGAATTTGAAAAAAAAAATAGTAAAAACTTTAAGTTAAAAACCGTTTTAAAAAAACTAAATGTTACTCCACTTAAAGAAACAACTATAAAGTTTCTTAATTGGTTTGCTGAGTATAATATTATCCCGAAGGGAATGGCTTTAAAACTTGTTTTATTAAGTAATAATGCAGTAGAAAAATTTCAAAGTGACACTTTTAAAGTTTTCAATACTGATATTAAGACAAATTTAATTCAGCTGTCTGAGGAACAAAGAAATTCTTTAAAAAAAATGAATATATCAAATGATAAATTTAGAGTTCATGTTCTTCAAGGTACAACAGGTTCAGGTAAAACCATGGTTTATTTTTCAGGCTTGAAAGAAATTATAAACAAAGGATTTCAAGGTTTAATATTATTGCCTGAAATAGGTTTAACAAGTCAATTTGAAAAAAAGTTTTTAGAATTTTTTGGTAATAAACCAGCAATCTGGCATTCTGGTATTTCAAAAAAAAAGAAAGAGGTTATTTGGAGTGGAGTCGCTAATGGAGAAATTAAAGTTGTAATAGGAGCGAGGTCATCTTTATTTTTACCATTTAAAAAATTAGGTTTAATCATTGTTGATGAGGAACATGACCAATCATATAAACAAGATGAAGGACTCACCTATAATGCGAGAGATATGGCAATCTCTAGAGCTTTATTTGAAGACATTCCCATTAATTTAATTACTGCTGTTCCATCAATTGAAACATATGAAAATGTACAAAAAGGTAAATACAGTATCTCTTGCTTAGAAAAGCGTTATAAAGATGCATCCTTACCAAATTTTGAAATAATTAATCTCAATGAAACTAAATTAGAAAAACATTCTTGGCTTTCAAAAAAAATAATAGAAAAAGTAAATTTTCATCTTGAGAAAAATGATCAAGTATTATTTTTTTTGAATCGACGTGGATTTTCACCACATGTGCTGTGCAAAAAATGTTTTAAAAGTTATTCATGTCCTAATTGCTCAATTAATTTAGTTTATCATAAAAATAAGGGAAATTTGTTATGCCATTATTGTGGGTTTGTAAGATCTTTGGAAAGAACTTGCACAAAAAATGGAACTTGTGAAATTGTTTTTAGTGGTCCAGGTGTTGAACGAATATCTGAAGAAGTAAAAAAAAAATTTCCATCAAAGAAAATCGAAATTTTTTCAAGTGATACAATGAATAAAAAGGACTCTATAAATAAATTAGAAAAAATTATTAATAATCAAGTTCAAATTCTAGTCGGCACACAATTAATTTCAAAAGGCTTTCATTTTCCGAATTTAAACTGTATCGTAGTAGTTGATATTGATCTTTCAGCACATGGGCATGATTTAAGAGGTGCTGAAAAAAATTTACAATTATAT
>Ga0208390_1000192_pt1 | contig 20183 bp, 9 predicted proteins | sample Knorr_S7_td_Surf_FD_185594 | JGI IMG/M metagenome (GOLD analysis project Ga0208390, IMG submission 185594) | Marine microbial communities from Southern Atlantic Ocean transect - Knorr_S7_td_SurfaceA_ad_6m_LV_A (SPAdes) (version 2) | ecosystem: Environmental > Aquatic > Marine > Oceanic | place...
GCAAGCGGTGGAAGCTACAGCACTTCGAACTCTGACAGCGGTGAGATCTGGCCTAGCTCAGGTTCTTTTACCTTTCAGAATGGAGACAAAAACAAGATTTTAAGAAGCGACGGTGTCGCAGTGAGTATCTCAGTAACTGAGGGAACTCTTAGAACCAGTTTTACTACCACTGGTGGTATAAAAGACGGTAACTGGGTGTTTGACTTCACAAAACAATAAATCTTCACTTTGAGAGGGATTCTAATATTCTTCTTTTTAATTTTCACAAACTTTGTCAGTGCACAAAGTACACTTACTGTAGAAATAAATGGTCTCGAGGATGGTGACTCTGCGAAGGTAAAACTCACTAGAGGTCCTTATGTCTTATTAGTAAAAAAAGCCCTAAATCCAATAGATAAAAAAGCTCAGGTTGAGTTTACGGATTTAAGCTCGGCAGATGACTGGGTAATTGCAGTTGACGCACCAGGTTATGCTTATCCAACCTCAAAAGTAATTTCAATTCCATCAGTCTCATCACTCAGCATTGATATTACAAAATACTCAGAGAATTCTTTTATCTATGAGTGGCAAGATGACAGTAGTTATGTAGGTCATGCTACACAAACTTATATTAATGAACCTTTTGACTTAGTAGTTATCGACGATACACTTAGCGTGCCTATAGACTACTCCTCAATTAAGCTAAGAGAGGAATATGGTATAGTTTTATCTAATGATAAGAGAGAGTGGAATGATGAGGACTCCTACAGGCTATATTCTAATATCGAGAGATTTGAAGATGTTGTAGGGGAACCATTTCAATCAAATAATTTGCCACTACTTAATTTAGAGACTGGAGAAAATTTAAAATCAATCTGGTATTTAACTGATGAAGAAATTGAAAAGGATATAAAAGTGGAAACAATTAATGGAGTAAAATATGTTACACTTTCAAGTTCAGCTTTAACCTTTGCTGAGCCTATGATTGTAAAACTCGATGGGTTAAGAGGTAAGTTTTACTCTAAAAGACTTTATAAGGCAATGCTTAACTATTTTTCAGAATTTGGAACAAACAGTAATATTTTAGATAAAATAGCTCAAAATAGGTTTGGTGTTAGGTGGATGGTAGACGATGCAGAAACTGCGGAGCTCATGGGAGAGCCAGCAGACCATTTTCAAGAATTTTTTCCAGCCGAAAAAATAGAAATATTATCTATGTTTGAAGAGCTCCCTGAAGGTTTTCATCGACTGGATTGTTTTAAGTATTTAGTTAGAAGAGTTAATGGACAATGTCATCCAATCCTTGGTTGTGATGTACCCGCAATAGCTTGGACAAGTGGAGTCATGGAATGGCTTGAGAAAGGATTTAAAAACGTATCATCAACATATCTTAGAAGATTAATTTTACATGAGAAGGCACATTACGTATGGCAATGTTATCTAGACCAACAGACAAAAGACGAATGGGCCGAGCTTGGAGGTTGGTATAAAGATCCTCTTTCATCATCTGGATGGAGTACTTGGAAAACCGCAGAATTTGTTTCTGCATATGGGCATCAAAAAAACCCAAATGAAGATTTTGCTGAGTCAATTGCATGGTATGTGGATAATATTGACGGACTTAGATCAAGGTCCATGCAGAAGTATGAGTTTGTTAGAGATAGAGTAATGGGTGGGACTCGATACATTGCAAGGATTCGTGAAGACTTAACTTTTAATGTATATAATCTATTTCCAGATTATTTTTATCCTGGCAAGATCATTGGTACTAAAGTTGAGGTGCTTGGAGAACCGGAAGAAGATAAAACGGTAAAGTTTACTATTAGATTGAAGTCAGATTCTGTTCAATTAGATGGCGCTTCAAAAGCACAGGCTAGATTTACTTCCTCAATAGGAACTGACTATGATGTTTGGTTATATCCAAAAAATGGATCACTAGACTCCGTTCTAACTGGAGAGTTTACTGTTAATAAGCACGCAAAATCTGGATACTGGAAACCGATTCAAATAAATGTCTGGGATAATGTAGGAAATGCGAGATATGAAAATTTAAATACAGTTGGTGTTAAAGCATTTATAAATAATCCACTTGAGGACATAGTCGCTCCAAAGTTTATTTCATATAGTTTAGATACAATAACAGATTATTTTAATGTTAGTGGGAGTAATTTATATAGAGAGAGTCCATATGGTGATTCTGTTAAATACAGAGCAATCGTTTTATCAAATGAATGGTACGATAAAAGTCCAATGGGAAGATCACTTGCAAGGCTTCAATACAGGAACACTCAGGCTTATTCTCTGGATGCTCAACAAAACCCTCCAAACGAGAGCGAAAATAATTATAATTCTAATAAGAAATACAAGCTTTATTGGGCAATACCAGAATATTTTCCATCAGATTATTACAGCGTGACTTATATAAATGGTGAAGACAAAGCCTTAAATGTTGGTTCGGTATTTTTAAGTATTGACACTGCAAGTTTTAATGATAATCCATCAAAAGGAATTTATAAAGATCTAAGAGATAGCATCTATATTGAAAACTTATACCCAGATACTCTTGCACCACTAGTTGATATAAGGGTCGGTAAAATAACGATTGATGCAGAACCTGTAAATCCAGTTGCACCAGATGGAGAAACTAAAGTTGATATTAAGATTTTAGCAAAGGATACAAGTAATTATCAAGGCAAAGAAGCCTCGTTAACTGCGATATGGTATACACTTAGGGATCCACAAGGCATAGATCATACATTTAGGTTTTATCCGGACGGATCAAATGGTATGGTTTCATTAACACCTGATGAAAATGCAAACGAATGGAAGTTAATAACCCTAAATGCAAGATTACCAAAAGGATCCTCACCTGGTAAATGGGGTTTAAGTGAGATAAATGTTTGGGACAAGGCTGGTAATCAGAGAAGTTATAATTTCGTTGAGTATGTGAGGTTTGATATAATCAAGTCAGATATTGTTCTTACTTCTCCTTTGTACGCTGAGATAACTGATAAGTTAGTTAATGCCTCAAATGTTGATTCAATAAGTGCTTTTATAACATGTACCCCTTGTTCTGATTTAACATATAATTATACTATTTATAGTTTGATGGGTGGTGTTGTGAAGACAGGTGAGAAGGTAATGGGTTCAGATTCAGTCTATGTAACAGACTTAGATGTTAGCGGAATTCCGGATGGTATTATTAAACTTACTGTACAGTTAAAAGACAGTTTGGATCAACTTGTTGCCACAACAACTACTGATTATACAAAGGATGTGGTTCTTCCTAAGTCGTATTATTTTCAGTCAAATTTACAGAATGTTGGAAGAGGTAATATTGATAGCTTAAAAATTACTGTCAATACTGTCGAGGTAAATGGAACATATGAGGTTACGGTTTCTGGTGATTCGGTTGTAAGTGGTAATTCAATAATTAGTGATGTAGGAAATGGATTAGATTTCTCAAATAATAATATTACTACTGTAAAACATTCTAAAAAATATACTGGTTCTATTTCAGAAAGTGAATTTAATTTAAGCGTAATAGATATAAATAATTTTGCTGACGGAATCATAAAATTTGAACTTGTAGTTACAGATAGTGCTCTAAATGTTGGATCTGAGATATTTAAAGATTCAATTTATAAACAGACTAATAGTGTGCCAATAACATTAGATCAATCTGTTTCAACAGATGAAGATACAAGTATTATAATTTTTCTTACTGGAACTGATGAAGATGGTGATAGTTTAACTTTTACTGTGGGTAATGCTTCAAACGGAACGGTTACTCAATACGGTGATACAGTTTTATATACTCCAAACCTTAATTATAACGGATCAGATAGTTTTGTATATACAGTAAGTGATGGAACCTCCTCTAGTTCATCAACAATAACAATAACAGTAGAATCAATGAATGATATACCAGTCACAAATGATTTAGTAGTTACTGTTTCCGAGGACACCTCAAATTATGAAATAATACTTTCAGCAACAGACGCTGAAAATAATACTTTAACTTATTCAATTGTAGATCCTCCTTCATTTGGAAATATAGATATAACAACTCTAGGGGATTCTAGGGTAAGAGCCTATGAGTCAAGAAATACAGGTCAACATCAACATAATTCACATTATTCAGGTAGTCCTAAAACTACAATTGAAGGGCAGGCAAATGCAGTAGTTAGTCACTTGGTAAATGGACACCCATCTGCAATCTGGAGAGATATTTATTCAATAACGGCCGATGATCCTTGGGTTTCTACTTACTCAAGAGGTACAGATGGCGAATTAAGGCCCTCTCTACTTAGTACTGTAGGACCAGGTCTTGGATCTGGTTTCAAGGGTGGACATCTATTTGTTCCTGAAGTTATGTTTGAAACATTCAAAGCAGCTTTAAATGAGACTGCACAAGCTATTCTTGAGGATACTGCAAATTATGTTATGTTCGGTGATCCAGGAGGAAAAGTGATCTATACTCCTAATGAAAACTTCTTCGGGACAGACTCATTCACATATGTTGCAACAGACAGCAATGGAGGAATAAGTAGTAAAGCAACAGTATCAATTACTGTTACACCTACAAATGATGAGCCAACATCTGCAGATGTAACATTAAATCTTTCTGAAGATTCCAATGGTTTTATAATACTTCCAGGAAGTGATGCAGATGGCGATAGCCTCACTTTCACTGTTGGTGCTGCATCAAATGGAACGGTTACTCAATACGGTGATACAGTTATATACACTCCAAATCCTAATTATAACGGTATGGACAGTTTAGAGTACACAGTCAGTGACGGGATATCCACCAGCACATCGACCATTACTATCACTATCAATTCAGTCTACGATCTACCAGAGATAACATTTTCTTTAGTTGATACAATAAGTATTGAGGAGAATGAGTCGATGATTCCAATATCTATAAAGTTAGAAGGTATAGACGCTGGTGATGAGTCCGTGACTTTTGATCTTATGTTATCAGGTACTGCATCGAATAGTGATGATTATATCGTTAATACTTTAATTGGCACTTCATCATCTACTTTTGTTGGCATCCCACCTGGAGAAGTTGAAGCATCAGCTTTAATATCCATTCTTGATGATGCCGAGTATGAGGAGGAGGAAACGATAGTTATAGGTGTTGAAAACGTATCGAACGCGTTAGATACCGTTCAGAGTGTGACGATAACAATCTTAAGGAATGACGTGCCGCTGGGGGAGAAATCTCATAGAATTATTTCTCGTGTTTACCCAAATCCTGCTAAAGATTATTTTACAATAGAGTTCAGTGAAATATTTGAGCTGGAGGAGATCGATATGGTCGATCCTCTAGGAAGAGTTTATGCTCCTAGTATTATAGAAATTAATAAAAAACAACTGAAAATCGACTCTAGTATTCTTTCAGGTGGAACACATATTCTAAGGCTTAAGACGGACAAGGGTTCTGCCTCTTTCAGAATTATTGTTGAATAATAAATCTAGAAATTAAAATTTATAACCTGATTAATATCAGGGTGAAGACTTTTTGCGACAGGACAATTCTTACCAACTTCCTTGAGTTTCTTTTTTTGAACTTCTGACAGGTTATTTTCTTCGAAGTCAAGCTCAACTCTTATCTCTTTAATTTTTCTTGGCTCGGAGCTCATGATCTTTGTAATTTTTGCAGTTGAATTGGGCATCTTAAATCCTCCTTTCTCTGCACATATTCCCATTACTGTAGTCATGCAACTGCATAGGGCAGAGGAAACCAAATCAGTTGGAGCAAAAGCTTCCCCTTTGCCATTATTATCAGTTGGGGCATCAGTTATAATTTTCTCTCCAGATTTTAGGTGAGTCGAAGAAGTCCTTAGCCCTCCAACGTATGAATTTTCTATTATATGATCCATTTTTTTTAATTTTATAATAATTAAACATAAAATATTTTTTTTTGTTTTTTTCAATCAAATAGAAAAAATTACGTTAAAGTACTACCTATGAAATTTATAAGGCCTCTATTATTTACTTTTTTATTATTGACGTATTCAAATATTTCTGCACAAAATTTTGATTATTTCGATACAGAAAGAGAGGTGTTCTGGGGTATCAATAAAAACTCTTGGGGGGGACTTTTTGGTGGTGGCATCTTGAAATTCTCAAATAAAATTTCAGATAATATGTACAGCACTTTGGGATTCGAGCTTGTCAATATTAAGCACCCTAAGGAGAGTAAGTACTCATCGGCAATTGGGTACGGAAGGACTTTCATCTGGGGGAAGAAAAATTATTTATTCTCCATAAGAGGTCAGTATGGTAGAGAAATGATTTTATTTTCAAAAAAGGATGAGCAGGGAATTAGAATTAATGCTCAGCTAGCTGCTGGACCGTCTATCGGATTACAGGTTCCTTACTACTTGAAGTACAGTAGAAACAACAGGATGGAAATTGAAAACTTTGATCCGAATACTCAGACATTCAATAATGTTATAGGTTCAGCAAGTTTTTTTGAAGGTCTTGACGAATTAAAAATTAAGCCTGGAATAAATATAAAGGCTGCAATTAATTTTGAATTTTCTCCTAGCAAATCTGCTACTGCTTTAGAAGTTGGATTTCTTGGTGATTTCTATCCAGGAGGAGTTAATATAATGCCCACAGCTAGAGAATATAGCTTTTATCCAACAGCATTTATAACCTTATTCTATGGAAGAAAGTATTAATTTTGATTTAAATTGCGAAAATGTCAGATACTAAAATAAAGGCACCAAGATTTAAGAAACCTAACTGGCTCAGGGTCAAGCTACCTGTAGGCGAGGAATACAAAAAAGTAAGGAAGACAGTTGATAAGTACAAGCTTCATACTATCTGTGAGAGTGGTAACTGCCCCAATATGGGAGAGTGTTGGGGTGCCGGTACTGCTACTTTTATGATTCTTGGTAACGTGTGCACAAGAAGTTGTACATTTTGTGCCGTGGCAACAGGACGGCCGCCTGAATATGATGAGGAGGAGCCGATAAGAGTAGCAAAAGCAATCAAGAAGATGGGTGTAAAGCATGCAGTCATAACCTCAGTGAACAGAGATGAACTTAAAGACAGAGGGTCAGAAATTTGGTATCAGACAGTACACCAGACAAAAAAATTATCTCCAGAGACTACTATAGAAACATTAATCCCAGACGTAAGAGGTAACTGGGACGCACTCTACAGAATGATCGATGCTGGACAGGAAGTCGTTTCACATAATATAGAGACAGTAGAGAGATTATATAAGAGAGTTCGTCCCCAGGCAAGATACGACAGAAGCTTGGAACAGATTAAACTTACAAAAGAATATGGAAAGAGGACAAAATCTGGAATTATGGTAGGGCTTGGAGAGAAGAAAGACGAAGTTCTCAAAACAATGGACGACATGGTTGAACACGGACTACACATATTGACTATAGGTCAGTATCTCCAACCTACTAAAATGCACATTGAAGTTGATGACTTTATAACCCCTGAGGTTTTTGAGATGTATAAAGAGGAGGGGTTAAGTAGAGGACTAAAGTATGTGGAATCTGGTCCACTTGTTAGGTCCTCATACCATGCTGAGAGACACGTTAATGTTGAGATTTAAAATCTTATTATTTCTTTTTTTTTTATTCTTTGATTTAACCGCTCAGGTAAATACTTCTAACATATCAATTGTCAGAGATAAGTGGGGCGTACCTCATGTATATGCCAAGACTGATAAAGAAGCTGCTTACGGACTGGCTTGGGCTCACGCAGAAGATGACTTCAAAACAATTCAGAAAACATTTCTACCAGCCAAAGGCCTACTTGGAAAACTCGAAGGTGGTGGAGGAGCAGTTCTAGATTATGCAGTACATCTGCTCCGATCTCGTAAGGTTGCTGAGCGAGAACTTAAAAATTTATCTCCCGGAGGATTGAATGTTATTTATGGTTACCTGGAGGGATTAAATGCATATGCAAAGAAATATCCTGACGAAGTTCTTATCAAAAAATCTTTCCCCTTATCAATCTATGATTATCTAACTGGACTGAATTTAATGCTACACCTTTTCTCTGATACTGGAGATGTAATCGGCCAATTATTTAACAACAGAATTGAGCCTTTGGATGAGATGTCAGGTGTTGATAATATTGGAAATACAATTGGATCAAATGGGTTTGCATTTAAAAGCTCTAAAACAAAAGATGGGAAAACATATTTAAATGTTAACACGCACCAACCTCTTGAGGGACCATTTTCTTGGTACGAAGCTCATGTGAACAGTGAGGAAGGTTGGAACATGCTCGGTGGTTTATTTCCTGGTCTACCACTGCCTGTTATAGGTACTAATGAAAATCTCGGATGGACACATACATATAACTATCCAGACATGAATGATATATACCAACTCGTCATAAATCCTAAAGATGAGAAACTTTATCGAATTGATGGTAAATGGAAAAAATTTGAAATAGAGAAAGTAAGGCTTAAGGTTAAGATATTTCTAGGAATGAAGGTACCTGTAAAAAGAAAAATTTTGTGGTCAGACTTTGGACCAGTGATTAAAAATGATAAGGGTCACTTTGCCTTCTTCTCGCAGTCACTAAATAATATAAGCGCAATAGAGCAGTGGCTTAGGATGAATAAGGCCAGAGATTTTAAGGAGTTTGAGTCTGCACTTAAACTTTTAGGGATCCCAAGATTTAACATCGTCTATGCTGATGTAGATGATAATATATTCTATATGAGCAACGCTAGGCTATCAGTCAGAGATTCTCTTGTGGATTGGAGAGAACTTATACTAGGAGATCAGTCATCTCTTATATTAGATAAATACCATCCTTACGAGGACTTACCGAAAATGATCAACCCTACGAGTGGCTATATTTTTAATACCAATAATTCTCCTTTTAACTCTACTGCTGAATTCGAGAACCTTAAAGAGGAGGATTACAATTCTACTTTCAGTTTTATGGAGGAAGAAAATAATAGAAGCATAAGGTTTATGGAGCTAATAGATGAATATGAAAAATTAAGCTATGAGGATTTTAAAGAAATTAAATACGACCAGCAGTATCCTGACTCCATCTTATACATTGGAAATATTAGCCAAATATTTGATCTTGATAAATCTGAATTTCCTAATTATGAAAATCTTATAGATCTAATCCAGAACTGGGACAGGAGAGGAGACATAGAAAATATTGGTGCAGCTCAGTGGAGTCTCTACTACAGTTATATGCTTGATGTATTATCAGAAAATGATCTAAACGTAAAAGATACCATAGATATTAAATTTCATTTAGATGCTCTCGAAAAGACAAAGGCTCGTCTAATGAATAACTTTGGGAAGTTAGATATTAGACTGGGTGATATTCAAAGGCTTGTTAGGGGTGACAAAAGTCTGCCAGTGTCTGGATTAATAGATATGATTGCACCGACTTACTCAGTACCAATGGAGGGTGGAAAAGTAAGAGCTGTTTCTGGTGAATCTTATATCATGTTGATAAAATATTCTGAGGATGGACCTGAAGTTGAGACGGTATTACCATACGGAAATTCATCAAATCCCAGTAGTCCACATTACACTGATCAGATGAAGATGTATACTGAAAAGAAGTTAAAAATAATGACTCTAGATAAAGATGAAATTTTATCTCGGGCAGTAAGGATCTACAGTCCTAATTGATAATGCCTTTCTGCTTTTTTAAATTTTGAATTCTTCTAAAAGATTCATTGATTCTCAGAAGAGAAATGTCACCATCTCTTACACCTTCCTCAATAATTGATATCACCTTTTCTGGTCTTACCAAGTCCTTATAAAGCTGGTTATTTGAGAATAGGAGTACGTCCACACCAGCATTTATTGATAGGGTTACTGCCTCCTCAAGACCATAGTATTTTGTTATTGCACCCATCTGCATGTCATCTGAGAAAACAACACCTTCATAGTCTAAAAATTCTCTAAGAAGTTTCTGAATCATCTTATCCGAAAGAGTTGCAGGGAGCATTTTGTCATCAATTTTTTTATTTACCACGTGGCTAGTCATTATCCCAGACACTTTATCTTCGATAATAAGTTTATGATACGGATAGAGTTCTTCAACAAGCCACGTATCCGAAATATCTGTAAATTCTTTGTGAGTATCTGTGGATGAACTTCCATGACCAGGGAAATGTTTTAGTACGGTGATTATATCGTTCTCTTCGTGGGCTCTAATAAAATTTCTTGCATGGAAAAAAACTCTGTCGCTATCTCTACCATAGCTTCTTCCAGCTTTGCTGATAAAATTTTCATCATTGATTTCAAGGTCTACTGTTGGTGCTAAGTTTACGTTGATTCCCAACTCTTTGAGTAGATCGCTGGTTAGCTTTGCATAGTAGAAGGTAGAATCCAAATTATTTCGATTACCTAAATACTTAGCGGTTTTAGTCTCGTGAAAACCATATTTTGACTTTAGCCTTGTCACGTTTCCTCCCTCCTCGTCGATAGCTACAAAAGAAGGTATCTTAGATACTCTCTGTATCTCATCTACAAGTGCTTTTAGCTGGTTTTTTGATCTTTTTCTAGCTAAGTTTTTTTCGAACAAAATTATTCCTCCTAGATGCATATTTGAATAAGCCTCAAGAAGAGAATCTTCCTCAAGAACTTTTTGAGCATCTTGAATACCAAATATTAGCATTTGAGATATTTTTATTCTTAGCGAGTCGTACTGAGCTGTTTCCTCATATCCTTCGGCATTAGAATAGGATAGTATGATTAAGTTCAGTGTAAGTATTTTAAAAAATTTCATTTATTTCAATAATTTTTTTTATCAATCTAGTAAAAAAAACACCGTTGTATGGACCGTGCCAATTCATGGTGTAAGTCTCGTACTGGTTGATATCTTCTCTATCATACCATTTATCCTCAGTAATGTATCCGATATACCCCCCATTGAAACTATTTATAATCAAATTTAGTTGATTATTTGAAATTGCCTTTTCTATTGGAACAATAAGTTCACCAGAGAAGTCACATGGAGTACTTACCATAAGGTTATCACCTACCCGAAGTATTGATAAATATTTTGGACTCTCTCCGACAAGAAGTTTAAAGATCCATGGTCTGACGATAATATTTTTTGTTACTCTGAATGATTCTTCTCTAAGTTCTATATCAATTTTTTTGCTAATTAGTTTAGTCTCATATTTTGCTCCCATAATTCTAAATCCCTCATAAATTTTTTCAAATAGACCATAACTTATTTCTTTTACTCTCTTTTCCCCTTCTACTGATTTTGTACGTGGACTCATACTGCCGACGGCACCTGCCCCATAAACCGCAAAGTCAATTTCTTTTGTCATCTCAAGCATTGAGGTGAGCGTTCCAGGATAGTCTCCACTCAGATCTCTCTGTTTGTGGCCGTAACATGTAGCGTGTGCTGCGTAAGAAAATATAGCGGCATTTTTTCCACTTTCTGTATTAATTTTTATTAGGCGTATGAAAGGGTCATAAGTACCTATGCTATCTCCAACAAGTCTATTAGTTACAAAATTAGACGCGTAAATTCTACCGTATCCAATTTTTGATTTTTCTTTATTGTAGTATGCTTCTTCAAGTGCAAGGATTGTTTTATTGGTTATAAATTCTAATATATTTTCACTGTATTCACCACCAAAAATTTTTCCTGCAAGACCTTCTAGGTAACCTCCAATGCTAGAGTGAGTATGACTTGCAGTAAGGTATAAGTTATCAACTTCGAACGAAAGCTGATCTAAAATTTTTTCATGATCCAAATTTGGAGGAACTATCAACAGATCCATAGAAACATATGCTGCCTTTGTGATTTCGTTATCAAATACGACAGCTTTTACAAATACTGTGTCATCAATACCCTCAAAATTTGCTCCCTTTCGAGCTCCGTACCCTGCTAGAGGGACCTGTTTTGTAGGGATTAATGATTTTTTTGCCCAACCTACTTTTATGGTGTCACCCTCAAGGATATTTACAATATCATCCCTTATCTTGTCTACGTTTTCAAGAGAATTGTAGTAGTACCTACTTCCTTCGAGGGGAGTCCTGTCAAGTGGTTTGAATACTACTATCAGTAATGAAAATACTAAAAGTATTGCTACTGAAAATTTATTAAACATTAAATTTCATGTTAAATTTGCCTAACTATACTATAAAATTATGAAATACATACTAATTATTCTCTCTTTTATGTTCTCATTAGTTGCAATGTCACCAGTGGAGAACAGAAAAAAAAATAAAACAAAGACGATAGATTCTCTTCTTTTAGATATTGGAGAATGGAGAAATATTGGACCGTTCAGAGGTGGGAGATCTACTGCCTCAACAGGTATAACAGGAAATGACCAGGTGTACTACATGGGAACAACTGGAGGAGGCGTGTGGAAGACTGAAGATGCTGGTACCACGTGGTACAACATATCTGATGGCTATTTTGAGACAGGGTCTGTTGGCGCTGTCGCAGTGTCAGAAAGTGATAACAATATAGTGGTAGTTGGTATGGGAGAGTCTCCGGTAAGAGGTGTAATGACCTCCTCGGGAGATGGAGTGTACAAGTCTCTAGATGCTGGTGAGACGTGGGAACATATTGGGTTAGAAAATACTAAGCATATCTCTCAGGTAAGAATTCATCCTAAAGATCCAGACATCATGTATGTTGCAGCACAAGGCAGTCCGTACGCAAGTACTGATGAAAGAGGTGTTTACATGACCACAGACGGAGGAGAAAATTGGGAAAAGGTACTATTTGTAAATGGGTTTTCAGGTGTGAGTGACCTAGCTATGGATTATAACAATCCTCGTGTCCTCTACGCTGCATTTTGGGACCACCAGAGATTACCTTGGTATGTAAGAAGTGGTGGTAACGGCAGTGGTATATGGAAGACAGTTGACGGAGGAAAAACTTGGAATAAACTAGAGGATGGGCTTCCAAATGCTTTGATGGGAAAAATTGGTGTAGCTGTCTCAAGAGCTAACTCTAAGGTTGTATATGCAATTATTGAATCAGACGAAGGCGGTCTCTACAAGTCTGAGGACGCAGGAGATTCTTGGATGCTTGTTAATGAAGATAGAGTTCTTAGGGCGCGTTCTTGGTATTATATGCATATTTACACCGACCCTTCTGATGAAAACTTGGTATACGTACTTAATGCTCCAATGATGAAATCAGTTGATGGGGGGAAGACATTTACAAACATAAGTGTACCACACGGTGACAATCACTACCTCTGGATTAACCCAAAAGACTCGGATATCATGATAAATTCTAATGACGGAGGTTCTAACATATCTTTCAATGGTGGAAGGTCATGGTCCACACAAAAGAATCAACCAACTGCTCAGTTCTACAGGGTTAATGTTGATAATAGGTTTCCTTACTGGGTTTATGGCGGACAGCAAGACAACTCGACAGTTGCTATAAAGAGTAGTACATTCAGCAGTGGTATAAGTTGGAAGGATTGGATTGCTGGTGTTGGAGGATGTGAGACAGCCTACGTCGCATTTGATAAAGACAACCCTGTCCTCATGTATGCAGGCTGCTACCAGGGTATAATTAGTGAGTATAATCTGGAGCTAGATAATAGCAAAAATATTATGGCGTATCCTTCTATGGGATTGGGTGAGCCTTCAGATGAGCAGAAGTACAGGTTTAACTGGAATGCGCCGATACTTGTTTCTCAACACGACAGTGATGTAATATATCACGCCGCCAATAAATTACTCAAATCCTCAGATAGGGGAATAAACTGGGAGGAAATAAGCCCTGACCTAACAAAAAATAAAAAAGAGAATATGGGACCTGGAGGTGGTCCAATCACCAATGAGGGTGCCGGAGGAGAGGTATACCACACAATTTATTATATAGCAGAATCACCCCACTCTAAAGATGTTATATATGCAGGTGCTGACGATGGATTTGTCCACATAACTACTGACGGAGGTAAGTCTTGGAAAAATATTTCACCTGAACTTGAGGAGGGAATGATCAACTCCATAGAAGTCTCGCCTCATGACCCAGCAACTGTTTACATTGCATATAACAGGTATAAGTTTGACGACTTCAAGCCGTACATACTTAAATCTACAGACTACGGAAACTCATGGAAAATGCTTGGGACTGGGATTGAAGAAAATAGTTTTGTGAGGGTAGTGAGGGAGGATATTCAAAAAGAGGGGTTACTATATGCAGGTACAGAGCGTGGTATCTATATGTCTACTGACGCAGGTCAGAGTTGGCATAAGTGGCAAAGAAATTTACCTATAGTACCTATTACCGATCTTGTTGTGCACGGAAACGATCTTGTAGTAGCAACTCAGGGAAGGTCATTCTGGATATTAGATGACCTCTCTCCTCTACGCGAGTACACTGAGGAAATGAGATCAATGAAAGTCCATATGTTTGATGTAGAGGATAGTCATAAAGTGTTGAGGTCAGCCATGAGGAGACAAGGGCCTATGGGAAAAAATCCATACTATGGTACCGAGGTTAAATTTTTCCTCAGAGATATTGACGAGGAAGACTCGACTGTTCTTAAGGTAGAGTTTATGTCTGAGGATATGAACGTTCTAAGGTCTTACAGCAGTGACAACGAATTAAAACAAAACAAAATTGATCTAAAAGAAGGTTTTCACACCTTGAGATGGGGAGGTGGTGTTGAAGGTTTTGAGCTTCCTAAGGGTGTTATGCCACCTCGAGGTTCACAAGGATTTATTGAATCTTTTTCTGTAGTACCGGGAAAATATAATGTGAAGCTTTCATATGGGGATTACGAGAAGATATCAAGTTTTGAGATTTTACCAGACCCAAGAAATGAAATAGATGAGTCTCATTTCACGAGGAAGTCAGTTCTTATGAAAGATATTCACGATGATATAAACGATATATATTCAAGTTTAAAGAAGATGCAAAGTGCTAGAGATCAGCTTGATGATTTAGAGTCTAGACTATCGGATGAGAAATTTTCCAAAATATCAGAATTATCTAAAAGTACTGTTCAACTTATTGATGATACGGAGTTGAAATTAATTTCTCCTAAACAGAAAACTTTTCAGGACGTTATCAATTTTAGAAATCAACTAGATGCTCAATTCTTAGACCTTCTATCAAAGGTTGACGGGAATGTCCCGCCAATTACAAGCGGTGAATTAACAAGGTATAAGGACTTGAAATCGGAGTGGCTTAAAATTAAGACTGGATATAACCAAGTTGTATCAAACATTCAGGATATAAATAAAATGTTGATTGAGAGTTCGGTACCATTTATTTCTAGAGGAGGTGAGTAGATGGTTAGGCTTCTCGTATTATTTCTTTTTTTTCAAATAACTAATATTAATTCTGTACTCTCTCAAAGTATTAAGAAGGCTTACAGGTACTACGAGAGAGGAGAGCTGGTGAAGCTTAGAGAAACACTGGAGAAACTTGATGAGAAGTCTGTAGAAAATTCGGGGAAATATTTTATGTATACTCTACTCTACCTTGAGCAGAAGGAGGAGAGAAATGTTTTAAATTCAGCCTACAAAAGCATAATTATTAGCAAGGAAAATTATCAAAGATTAGATCCAAAGGATTTGGAAGAACTAACCGAGTTAAAAATTGATATGTCTAGGATTGATTCAGTTGAAGACGTAATAGACTCACTGGAATATCAATTTGTCTTAGAGATAAATTCTATTAGGGAATACATTGAGTATGTGATCAATTATCCAAATTCAAGATTTGTTAGCGATGCAGTTTCAAGAAGAAACACGTTAGAGTTTTCTCTTACGTCTAATCAAAACACTTGGCAAGCATATAAAATTTATATGGATTCATTTCCACTAGCTGAAGAGTATAGTAAAGCAAAGACTCTCTACGAGAAACTTATATTTGCTGATTTGACTCAGGATGGGACTATCAGCTCTTACGAGAATTTCATTTCTGAGTATCCAGATACTCCATACAGAGATTCGATAGAAATAACTTTACTTAAAAAATATACCGTTGATAACTCAACTGATGGATTTATAAAATTTATCTCTAATTTTCCTAAGAGTAAATATTCTGAAACAGCTGTAAATTTTCTGTATCATTTAATGAAAAGAGATCTCTCTAAACTTAAGGGATTAGAAATTGATAAGGTAGTTTTAGATTCTTTAGAAAAAATATCTTCAGTAGATAAGATTTCTTTGATAGGGATTTACGAAGAACCATTCACGAACTTTATCAATGGCAGAGGCGAAAAGATTTTATCCAACTCATCATATGAATTTGATTTGGATTACTTCTGCTCATTTACTCTCGAGGACTTTCTTGTAGCAAAAAGATCTGATCGAAAAGTAATTTTAGGAAGAGATTTTACTGAAATATATTCTAATAATTTTTCTTATGTAGAGGACATGGGAGTAGGTCTTATAAAGGTTTTTTCTGAGGAGGGTCTGTCTATACTTCACAAGAGTGGCAAATTATTACTCGATGGGGAGTATGACAATGCGTATCTCGTAAACGACAGTTATCTGCTAATTGAGAGTGATGAGGATTATATTTTATTTACTGTAATGGGTGAGAGAGTATTTGATTCAAAATTTTCTGATGTATACAAAGAAGGTCCTTTCATAATTTTTGAGAGTGCAGATACTGACAAAATTTCAGTTACAAACTCATCAAAGATAAGTGAACTGTTTTTGGAGGATGATGAGCTTGAGTTCCTTTACGACGACTACGAATTCTTTGAAGGTAATTTTATGATATTAATTTCTGATGGCGAGGAGTCACTTGTTGATATAAACCTTGAAGAAATAGTTAAGATGGGAAATAACAAAATTGATAGAACCGATTTCGGCTGGGTATATAATACAGAATATGGAATTAAGTTGATAACAGATTTATTTGAGACAGATTTCTCAAAGTATTACGAGTCAGTATCTAATAACAGCAATTTTGTGTTGACTAAATATAATGGTTACTGGGATGTGTTCTCTAAAGACAGTATGGCTTTTATCTTGAATGATAAAGACTCTGTATTAGCCCTCAGTGCTAGTACGTTATGGTTCAGAGATAAGTTCAAGGAGGCAATCCTATTTTCTAATTACTCTCAAATTGATCTTCCAGAAAGATACGATCTCAAGGTGATGAAATCTAAATATGGCTCCAGTACTTTTTTCAAGGTATCCGGTAAAGAAGGAACATATATACTAGATGAATTAGGAAATACTTTACCTTCCGCTGAATATTATTATACTGTTGAAAGTGGTAACACCGTTAGCTTTCTTTCGAAAAAGTTCAATATAAGTCAGGCTGAGTTACTTAGGTTAAACAATAAAAAAAATAAAAATTTATTCATAGGAGAAAGGCTAAAGATTAAAGGTTATATCCCAAATGATGTCGTGAGTGACTCTTTATTTTTAATTGAATACAACGGGAAAAAAGGAATATCTAATCTCAAAGGAGAAATAGTCTTAGAACCACAATATGATGGTTTAACAAATTTTGACGAGAATAACCTGATACTAATTCAAGGTGAAAAATTTGGTAACTACTCCCTATCTGACGGAAAAATAATTGCTCCTAATTACCCTTCAATAGTTAGAGCATTTGGTGAAAGTATGTATAAGGTTCCTGGAGAGGAGGGAGTTGAAGTTATAAATTCTAATAGTGAAATCTTACTCTCATCTTCGGATAAAATTGAATATTGGAACGACTCCTCGACAATAGTTTTTAAGGATGGGAAAATTGCTTTATATACTTTAGGTAGTCAGGAAAAGATATTAGAATTTGATTCATATAAAATAATTGATGATTCATTAGGCATAATGATGATTGAGTCAGAGGGTGGATACGGTCTTTATTCTTCTAAGTCGGGAATAATTTTAAATCTATCATACAATCAAATCCAGACGCTTTATGATGAGAAAGGAAATATTTATTTTAAGGCTATTCAGTTCATGCCAGACGCACAGTTACTCGTTAGTATTATCATTAATTATGAAGGGAATATCGTCATAAACCAAGGCCTTGACATGAAGTTGAGTGCCAAATTATTTTGCACCGAGAGCATATAATATCTTTTTCTTCCTTGAAAGATATTTAATTTCAATTTTTTATACATTTGTTGTTACCCCTAAATTTTAAATTATGAAGAATATATTACTTTTTACATTAATGACCTTGTCAGTTTTTACAATTTACTCGCAAGCTCCTCAAGGTTTCAACTATCAGGCAATAGTCCGTGACGCCAACGGGAATATAAGATCTAACCAGGGCGTGCAATTCATTTTTGAGATAAGAAATGCTACTGGAGACGCAGTATATACTGAGGCGCATACTACGGTAACAAATAAGTATGGTCTCGCTGAAGACATTATCATTGGACAAGGAGCAACAGCTGATAATTTTTCAAATATAAACTGGGGAACAGGAACATATTTTGTAAATGTAAAGGTAGATGGGGTAGATATGGGTACGACTCAACTTCTGAGTGTACCTTACGCACTCTATGCTTTAAGTGCAGGATCAGGTACTGGTGGTGAAGATGGAGAGGATGGAGTAGGTATTGAGTCAACAGTTGATAATAAAGATGGAAGTTTTACTCTTAATTATACAGATGGTACTAGTTTTACTACTGTTGATTTAAGAGGTGCAACAGGAGCTGATGGAAAGAGTGCTTACGAGGTGTGGCTTGATCTTGGAAATACTGGTACTGTTGCTGACTTCTTACTTACACTGACAGGACCAGAAGGTGAGAAAGGTGAGAAAGGTGATAAGGGAGATGACGCAGTTATAACAGGAGGGGCAAGCTCAGTAGTTACTGCCGATCTTGATACCTCTAGAGTGTTAGTCTCCAATGTTGCAGGTAAGATCGCAGTTTCAGGTATCTCGAGCTCTGAGCTTAACACATTAGATAACATTGAGAAAAATATACAGTCTCAGATTGATGGAAAGCAGTCTCTTAATGATAACCTCACAAGGATAGCTGCAATGAATCCAACAGATGGATCAATTATAGTTGGTGACGGAACTAAGTTTATCACTGAAGATGGGGTGAAAGCTAGAACTTCCTTGGGACTTGGAACTATGTCAACTCAGAATGCAAACTCAGTTCTTATCAATGGGGGATCAATAACTGGTATAGCTGATATCTCAATTTTTGATGGTGGTACAGGTGCATCAACTGCAAAGCAAGCAAGACTTAACCTTAATGTAGACTCGGCTGGAACTGATAACTCTACAGATGTCTCTTTAGCTAAAGTGCCATCAAATTATCTTACCCTATCAGGACAAGAGATTACAGCTGGAATTGTTCCTGTAGAACTTGGCGGAACTGGAGGAGCAAGTATTGTGGCTGCTAGGGAAAACCTTGGCCTTGGTACTATGGCTGTACAAGATAATAATAACGTATCCATCACAGGAGGGGAGGTAAAAGGTATAACTGACTTAGCGGTTGCTGACGGAGGAACCGGTGCGTCAACAGCTCCTGCAGCAAGAACAAACCTTGGACTAGGAACTATATCAATTCAAAACTCTAACAATGTAACCATAACAGGAGGAGTGATAACAGGTGCTGAGTTGAGTGGTCTATCAACTGATATTGCAATAACAGATGGTGGAACTGGTTCTTCAACTGCTGAAGGTGCAAGAACTAATTTAGGTCTTGCCATTGGTTCTGACGTACAGGCATATGATGAGGAGCTAGCTGACATTGCTTCTCTTGACCCTACACTAAATAATTTTATTGTTGGAAACGGAACTTCATTTGTTAAGAAAAATGCTTCAGATTCTAGAGATGCTCTTAACCTTGGAACCATTGCAACTCAGAATTTTAATAATATTAATATCACTGGAGGCACAATTACTGGTGTCACGGATATTAGTGTTGCTGATGGAGGTACTGGTGCATCTACTGCAGAGAATGCTAGATCTAATCTAGGTCTTGAAATTGGGTCAGATGTGCAAGGATATGATGCAGAACTGAAAGCTATAGCAGGTCTTACTTCAAAAGCAAATCAAGGTATACAATTCACTGGAGCAGGAAGTGCAGCAACATTTGACCTAAGTATTGCTGCTAAGACATTATTAGATGATGGGGACGTTGCTGCAATGAGGACTACTTTAGGTGTTGATGCTGCTGGTACTGATAACTCTACTGATGTTACATTAGCTAATACAAATTATTTAACCATATCAGACCAAGAGATTACTGGTGGTACAGTTCCATTAACAAGTGGTGGTACAGGAGCTAC
>Ga0208390_1000194_pt1 | contig 20066 bp, 30 predicted proteins | sample Knorr_S7_td_Surf_FD_185594 | JGI IMG/M metagenome (GOLD analysis project Ga0208390, IMG submission 185594) | Marine microbial communities from Southern Atlantic Ocean transect - Knorr_S7_td_SurfaceA_ad_6m_LV_A (SPAdes) (version 2) | ecosystem: Environmental > Aquatic > Marine > Oceanic | place...
AAAATCTGCACATGGTTTTTTTGAATTTGAAGAAATTAAATTTGAAAGACTATCTCGCAATCCTGATGCGGAAGATGCCACAGGCATGAGTGCAAGTAAAATGAGACAAGCAGTCATTAACAAGGACTTTGATTCATTTAAAAAAGGTGTAACAAAATCTGCACAACCTTTTGCGAAAAAAATGTTTGATAATTTATCAACTATACTAGGTAGCACTGATGAAAACTTAGAAGAACTAGTAGTAAAACAACAAAAACCTAAACTAGATGTACTTAACAACATAGCAAGTAGAAAAGATAACAAACCTTTTCCTTTAAGTTGGAGTTCAGATGATAATGAAATCAAAGTAGGTGGTAAAGTATTTGTAACACCGCAAGAGGCAAATAGATTTTTGCGTTTCTATGATAATCAAGAAAAAGAAAATCAAGAACTTATGCAAAAAGCATTAAGAAGTGCAAAGACAACTGTAAATTTATTCAAAAATTTAGGCTTTAAATTTACAGCCGTCAAAGAAAGTATATAATATGGATATTCAAGACCTAAAAAAATTAGCAGGTATCCCAGAGTACTCAGGACAACGTCCTGTTACTTCAGAAGATATTAATATTAGTCATACTGCAACTGCATTAAAACAAAAAGAAAGAGAACTTGGTCTAAAGCCAGGAGACTCTGAATGGTTTAAACTATGGTTTGGAAGACCTTATATGCAGGGTGTTCCAGGCTTCAGAGGAAGGAAAAAATGAAAATATTAGCAATACTAATAACAGGATTAATGTTAGCATCTTGTAGTGGACATATTGTTCCACCAAGTGTTAAACTAGGCAAAAAATGTACCCAAGCAGAGGATGGACAAATTGTTTATTCTTACATATGGTTACATAAAAAAGGTGAGGAACTTACAGCCAACGCAAAAACTTGTGAGTTGATAAAATAAAATGAAATTACGCGAACTATATGAGCATGGTGGAAGAATTGTAAAAGGTGTTAACACCACGCCTGACGTTGGCGTAAATCAAATTCCTATTGAAGCAGGAAAGTTCGGCTTCAAAGTCGACAAAGATGGTCGACCACCAGAACTTAATAAAAAGGCAAGAAAAAATTCTAGTCCAAACACATTATTTAATTTGGGTTTAGCAGAAAGCAAAGTAAACGAAATTAGAGCAGAGGAACTTTCAAGTTCATCAGAAATATTTGTTGATATGGATGGTGTGCTTGTTGATTTCTTTGGTGCATGGACTAAATTAATGAAAGTTAAAAAATGGTTTCAAATTAAGAATGTAGAAAAAGGTCTACAAAAAATTAGAGATACAGAAGACTTTTGGATTAATTTAAAACCAACAAAGAACGCAAATAGATTGTTAAGCATCATCAAAGATATAAAAGGTGAGTATAACATTTTATCTGCACCGATGGCAGATGATCCTAGGGTAGAACCTAGTAAACGTGCTTGGGTTGAGAAACATTTAAAAGCATTTCCTCCTAAGAAGGTTATCATTACTGCAAACAAACAAGCATACGCAAAACAAAAAGATGGCACTCCAAACATTTTAATAGATGACTTTGGACAAAACGTAAGAAAATGGGAAGGCGCAGGTGGAGTTGGATTCAAACACAAAGATCACAAGTTCGAAAGAACTGCAAGTAGTCTTAAAAAACACTTTGAAAAACCAGCAACAGAAGGCGACTTAATACCACTTCCAAAAAACAGTGTTTCAGTAGATTCAGATGCTACTGACTACGACTTTATGAAGTTAGGACGTAACATGGCCAACATAGCAACAACTAATCCAGATGATGCTAACATGGGGGACCAAGATATTATGTTAAACTTCTTTGGAGGTGAAAAAGAAAAGCAACATATGATATCCAACCTTAAAAGATTAGGTTATAAGGTTGGTGATGTTAGTGGTTATCAAGACCACAACTTTGACCCGGAACCAACTAAAGGTGAACCACCGCCACAAATACACGCAAAAGATGTGGACGGCAAACTTGGTAAGATGAAAGTCGCTCTCATGGTACCAGTGCAAAAGGACAGATCCTTTAGAAAACTAGCGAAACAATATAAGGATGTAAAATTAGATGAATACAATCCTATAGTTGTTGACCGCAAAGGACGTATTTGTAACGGCCATCATAGATACGATGCACTACGTTTGCTAGATAATGAGTATGCTTTGGTAAAAATGGTAGACACATACTTAGAAGACATAATGAGCGAAAATTTTGCGGATGGCAAGAAGCCTGGACGAAAGGGCCTTAGCAAGAGAGTTGGAATACCAAAAAAAGCAACCATAAGCCAACTGAGTAAGATTGCTAAATCTAGTTCAGGAGAGAAGAGGCGCATGGCCCAATGGCAGTTAAATATGCGTAGAGGTAAGGCAAAAAAAGGTAAATAGTACTATGAGACTTAGAGAAATAACATCAGTCAAGGAAAACCCTCTAGCACCGAAGCCAACTATGGCTCAACAGGCGGCAGGTGCAGTCAAAAAGACTGCAAACAAAGTAGGACAAGGCGCTAAAATGGCCGCACAAAAGATGGGTGCAAAAGGTACTGGTGGTATGATGGCAAAAGGTTTGAATAAACTTGCAACAGGCGGTGCTTTGACAGGTAATTTATCCAAGCAGATTGCTCCATTTGCCAAGCAATTATCTACAATACTTGCAGATACACAATTAAGAAACAAGTTTATGATGCTCGTAAAACAAGCAGAAGCAGGTGCTAAAAAACAAGCACCAGCACAACCACAAATGCAAACACAAAGCATGGAGGAAGATCCTTTTAACGACGAAGTTAAGAATATACTTAAAAAGCATCCAGAAGCAACTGCAAAGATGAAAGCAACAGGTGATGTAAATGACATTTACAACACTGATTTATACATGGATTTGTACACACACTATCAACAAGATATGCCATACGGAACACAAAAAGCAAGAGATGGTGATCCAGTACAATTCATACAAGACGAATTAGATGAATTAGGTATATTTGACGATGATCAAATGGAAGCAGACAAACAATGTGGTGAAGGTGAATATTTCTGTAGAGATTCACAGATGTGTAAACCAATACCAGCAGGTCATGAAGTAAAACCAGATGGCACACTTGTAAAAAAAGGTATGGAAGAAGCGGCAACACCAGGAGCCACTAGTGCAGGTGCAATAGCAACTGTGGCAAACCCTATCACTGCTTATGCAAAAGTAAAAAGAGATGGTAAGGGTGTTCCTAAAGCAGACCAAAAAAAGACCCCTAAAGGAACAGCCGTAAATGCACTTGATATGAAGGGTGCAAGTCTATTTGGTGGAAACATTCAAAAGAGGTAAATACTAGTATGAAAGAGAAAGAATTAAGAAACGAAGGTTTAGCAGATTTGGCACACAAGGTTGAGAAAGACCATGAAGTGCAAATGGCTCGTGCTGAGTTATACAAAATAGGAAAGTATGCAATTAAACTTCATGAAATGCTTAAAGGTGTTTCAGAACAAGAAGGTTTAGAAGGTTGGGTACAATCTAAAATAACAAAAGCAGGTGACTATCTAAGCAGTGTTTATCATCATATGGATTACGAACAAAAGTTCGAACAAGTTCAAACAGAAGCAAAAGCAAAACCAGACTTTTTAGATATGGATAAAGATGGCGATAAAAAAGAGCCAATGAAAAAAGCAGTAAAAGACAAAGAAGCAAAAAAAGATAAAAAAGAATCCATAGACTACAAAGAACAATTAGCAGAACAATTAGGTCAAGTTCTTTCAAAAAAAAAGACTGAGCGTTCATTAACTAAAGGCGAAGAAAAGAAAAAAGAAAAGTACGTCAAAGGCATGAAAAAAGCCAAAGGCGACTTTAAAGATCGCTATGGTGATGATGCTGAAGCAGTAATGTATGCCACTGCAACAAAGATGGCAAAGAAAGAAAGCAAAGATCAAGAAACAGATGAAAGTGGTATCATGTACCGTGCAGGTGTAAAAAAGTACGGAAAAGATGGTATGAAAAAGATTCAAAGTGCCGCAGGTAAAGGTGCGAGTGCAGAAGAAATAGGAAAAATTAAAGACAAGCATAATAAAAAGAAAAAAGAATCATACAATTCTTTAGAAGAATCAGTTGGAAAAGCAATTACAGAAGAAGAGTTTGACCAATTAGCAGAAAAGAAAGATGCTTGTTATCACAAAGTAAAATCAAGATATAAAGTTTGGCCAAGTGCTTACGCCTCTGGTGCTTTAGTTCAGTGCAGAAAAAAGGGTGCTAAGAACTGGGGCAACAAGAGTAAGTAATGCGTTATCAAGAATTCCAAGAAAAGAAAAAGAAAAACTGCGGATGTGGTCAGGATCCGTGTATTACTTACGGTAAACAAACAGAAGGAACACGTTGTTGGAAGGGTTACGAAAAGAAGGGCATGAAAACCATGTTCGGAAAACGTGTACCTAACTGTGTCAAACGTGAACACGTAGATTATTGTGTAAGATGTGGTAACCTATTATTTTCTGAAGAAGTAGAATTAAACGAAAATCTTAAAAAATGGTTCAAACAAAAGTGGGTGCGTTTCGGTCCTGATGGAAAAGTAAGAGGACAATGTGCTAGAGGCAGTTCTAAAGAAGGTAAGCCTAAGTGTTTACCAGCCGCAAAAGCATACGCACTAGGTAAAAAAGGCCGTAAAAAAGCCGCAAGTCGTAAGCGTCGCGAAGATCCAAACAAAAATAGACGCGGTAAAGCCAAGAACGTCAAGACAAAATGAGGGCAAAAGAAATAATCCCTGAAAAATGGTCAGCAAAATACAAGAAAAGTATTAACTGTTCCAACCCTAAAGGATTCTCTCAAAAGGCTCATTGTGCTGGGCGTAAGAAGAAAAAATAATAAATACTGTACTAATTAAAAATTAAAAAAGGACGCAAATGGCTTTCTTAGTACACAACCTACCACCTGTAGAAGTTTACGTAAAAAAAGAATACCTATACGATCATCAAAAAGGTCATGGCGAACTTACTCCTGGAATATGGATATCAATTAGAAGTATAATGGGTAAAGCATTATATTTTGAAACTCTACTCACAGACTATGGTGCATTATATGACAAACTTCCTATATCAGCATTTGTTTGGAAGGAAGATTACAATAAAGATGATCAATTACCATTAGACACACTACAAATTTGGGACTGCTTTGATTATGATATCACTGTAATTAAAAAACCTATGTTAGCAAACTGTGAATTTTTTGGCAAAGATAAAAAAATGCACAAGGGCGAATATATGTTTACACTTGACACGTGTCATACACAACATTCAACTATTGATATAAATTTTTCAGAGCATGATCCAGAACACAAAACATTTAACATAATAAAATTAGACAACGGTCAATTTGCCGCACAACCAAATAACAGAACTGTATTCACAGATCAAAGTTTGGTACACCCGGAAAAGAAAATACCAGATTTCAAAGTATGCACTCAAAATTATACAGTTGAAAACACTCCAAAATGGGCAGTAGGTCATACTGATGAATGGCAATACAAAACCAAAGACGAAGAATCCAAATAATACAGCCAGATACAGATAAACCAAAAGTTGTTAAAGTTAAATAAAATTAACTTGACATTGTTAGTACACGAGTATATAATTACACAATTAACTAGGAGAATAAAATGTCTGATAGAACATATGGACCGGACGAAAAAGCAAAACTGGAACGTTTGGTTAATGAAGGCGCGACAGTTATGCAAGAAATTGAAGATTTACAAACAGGCTTAAGAGATACAGTAAAGGCAATAGCAGAAGAATTAGAAATCAAACCTACACTTATCAATAAGGCAATTAAAATTGCACATAAAGGTGACTGGCAGGCTCATGCTGATGCTTTTGATGATCTCGAAACATTGGTGGTGACAGTTGGAAAAGACAAATAAAGATATTACTTTTTATCTAAAATGGTTAGCAACAACGGTGTTGATAATCGGTACTGCTATTAACACGCAGAAAGAACTTTATCCTTTGGGACCTTTAGTACTTGCCTGTGGTGGACTTATATGGTTAGCGGTATCAATTATGTGGAAAGAATGGAGTCTTATAATTACTAATTCTATTCTTGCACTAGTTGGTATAGGTGGAATCATAATTGCATGGTAAATGAGTCAGAAAAGAAAAGAATAGATAATTGGTTAGACAAACATTTAAAAGAACTTTCAGCACCAGAAGATGGTTCAACTGCAAGATGTCCTTGGGCATACAGTTCAAAAGTTCCAATAATTCATACAGACCAATATATGGATATCATGAAACACATGATAAACTTTCCGTATGATGACGGTGTGCATGGACTATTGATAGTACTACATGGTGTAAAAGACAGAAACGAAGGACAAGATTTAATTGGATTATGCAAGACACCTTATTTTACAGAAAGAGATCTGTTGTTTATTGAATACAATTACGACCATTATAAAAATGAATTGAATGATCCAACTATTAGATTGTTTATAATACAAAGGCTAACAGAAACCAAAAAGGCAAGTGAAAAACTATATAAAACGGATTATTATAAAACATATCCACATAATATGGTTTTTAGAAAGATAAGAGAAGCAATGGACGAAAAACATTTTTTTGATACACCGAAAGGATCTAAATATTGATTTACATGGTTGACATCGACGGAACAATATGTTATACTAAAGGTAATAATTATGAAAGCAGTGAACCAAGGTATGATCGTATTGATAGGCTTAACAAATTATTTGATGAAGGCAATGAAATACACTATTGGACGGCACGTGGTGCCAAGTCTGGTAAAGATTGGACAGAGTTTACTGAAAGGCAATTAGGCGAATGGGGAGTCAAGTCAACAAGCATAAGACTAGGCAAACCACATTATGATAAATGGATCGATGATAAAGCCATCGATGCAGAAGAGTATTTTAAGTAAGGTACAAACGGCCATAAACGTTTATTTGGTATTTGTCAGCCGCAAATGACATATAGGAGAAGTAATGAGTTACGTAGACGCATTTTTTAATCGTGAAGCAGATCAGATACAGGTGGTCGAGCGTCGTGAAGATGGAAAAAGACACTTCACAGAATATCCAGTAAGATACACATTTTATTATGGTGACCAAAGAGGAAAGTATAAAAGCATTTATGGAGATCCTCTAAATAAGATATCTTGTAAGAATACAAAAGATTTTAGAAAAGAACTAGCAATAAACAAAAACAAGGATCTGTTTGAAAGCGATATCAATCCTATATTTCAATGCTTATCAACAAATTATCTTAATCATGATGCTCCGAAACTTAATGTAGCATTCTTTGACATTGAAACTGACTTTGATCCAGAACGTGGCTTTGCTGATCCAGGTGATCCATTTATGCCAATTACTGCAATCACTGTACACTTACAATGGTTAGATAGTCTTGTTACACTTGCAGTTCCACCTAAGACACTAACAATGGAACAAGCACAACAACAAGTAAAAGACTTTCCAAACACACATCTATTTACTGACGAAGCAGATATGCTTAAAACTTTCTTAGATTTAATTGATGATGCAGATATTATTTCAGGTTGGAACAGTGAAGGATATGATATTCCTTATTGTGTAAATCGTGTTGCTAGAGTATTAAGTAAAAATGATACAAGACGTTTTTGTCTTTGGGATCAACTTCCTAAGAAAAGAGAATATGAAAAGTTTGGAAGAACACTTGTCACCTATGACCTAATAGGTAGAGTGCATTTAGATAGTTTAGAATTATATCGTAAATACACATATGAAGAAAGACACACTTATAGACTTGATGCCATTGGAGAAATGGAAGTTGGCGAAACAAAAACTGTGTATGAAGGTACACTCGATCAACTTTATAACAATGATTTCAGAACGTTCATTGAGTACAACAGACAAGACGTTGCACTACTGGACAAGTTGGACCAAAAACTAAAGTTCATAGATTTATCAAATGAACTTGCTCATGCAAATACTGTTTTGCTACAGACCACAATGGGTGCAGTTGCAGTTACAGAACAAGCGATTGTAAATGAAGCACATAGACGTGGTATGCAGGTTCCTAATAGACCAAGACGTGATGAAGAAAATACTGCGGCCGCAGGTGCTTATGTAGCCTTTCCAAAGATTGGTGTACATAAGTGGATAGGTAGCATGGACTTAAACAGTCTATATCCTAGTGTTATTAGAGCATTAAATATGGATCCAGCAACTATTGTTGGACAACTACGCCCTGAACATACAGAAAACTTTATTTCTGAACAAATGAACTTGAAAAAGAAATCCTTTGCAGGTGCATGGGAAGGTAAGTTTGCAACACTTGAATATGATGCAGTAATGGAACAACGTAGAGATGTCAGCATCACTGTTGACTTTGAGAACGGTGAATCAGAAGTAATGAGTGGTGCACAAATTTACAAAATAATTCATGATAGCAATAATCCATGGATGCTCAGTGCTAATGGAACTATCTTTACATATGAACATGAAGGTGTTATTCCAGGACTTCTAAAACGTTGGTATAGTGAACGTAAAGAAATGCAAGGAATGAAGAAGAAATCAATTGATGCAGGCAACAAAGCAGAAATAGAATTTTGGGATAAAAGACAACTTGTTAAAAAGATTAACCTAAATAGTTTATATGGTGCTATACTTAATCCAGGTTGTAGATTCTTTGATAAACGTATTGGTCAATCAACTACACTTACAGGTAGAGCGATTGCAAAACATATGAGCGCCGAAGTAAACAAAGTTATCACAGGAGAATATGACCATGTAGGAAAAAGTATAATATATGGTGATACTGACTCTGTTTATTTTAGTGCATTTCCGATTCTTAAAAAAGAAATAGAAGCAGGACAAATTCCTTGGACGAAGGAAAGTGTTATACAACTTTATGATCAAGTGTGTGGAGAAGCAAACAAAACATTTGAAAAATTTATGCATAAAGCATTTCATTGCCCTAAGAGTAGAGCAGAAGTAATTGCGGCAGGTAGAGAAATTGTTGCGGAGTCTGGTTTGTATATCACTAAAAAACGTTATGCGGCATTGATATATGATGATGAAGGAGAACGTAAAGATGTAGATGGCAAGCCAGGTAAAGTAAAAGCAATGGGTCTTGATCTTAAACGTTCAGATACTCCTGTGTTTATGCAGGACTTCTTAAGTGAACTATTGCTTATGGTGTTGCAAGAAAAAGGAGAAAAAGAAATATTAGATGCTATTGCAAAATTTAGAACAGAATTTAAAAAACGTCCTGGTTATGAAAAAGGGTCACCTAAACGTGCAAACAAAATAGGACATTATCAGAAACTAGAAGAACGCCAAGGTAAAGCAAATATGCCTGGACACGTTAGAGCAAGTATTAATTGGAACACACTTAAAAAAATGAATGGCGACAAATACTCACAAGAAATTGTTGATGGTATGAAAGTTGTTGTATGTAAACTTAAAAAGAATCCATTAGGATATACAAGTGTTGCATATCCAACTGATGAATTACATTTGCCTGAATGGTTTAAGGAACTTCCTTTTGATGGTGAAGCAATGGAAGAAACAATCATTGATAACAAACTTGGGAATTTGATTGGTGTTTTAAGTTATGACTTAGAAAGCACTAAACAAAAAAATACGTTTAACAGTTTATTTGACTTTGGAGAGTAATATGAAACTAAAAAAAGAAAGAAACAAATTTGAAAGAAAGTTAGATGAATACAATCACACTATGGAGTTTATTAGAACAATAGTGCCGATTGCTGTCTTAGTTCTACAAATTGTAATTTTAATAAAGTTGGTATAGTATGGCAACACATGGAATGATAGATTTAGAAACATTAGGTGTAACTAATGATTGTGCTATTCTGACAGTAGGAGCAATTAAGTTTGATCCATACAGTGATACTGAACCACATTCAGGATTATATCTTAGAGTAAACGTAGATGAACAAACTGAACTAGGCCGAACTGTAGATGACAACACATTAGAATGGTGGGGCAAACAAGATCCTAAAATTAGAGAAGAAGCACTAGGAGATAATGATAGAGTAAGTGTTAATGAACTTTTAAAACAACTTAATAAATTTACAGTTGGTTGTTCTGAATTATGGTGTCAAGGACCATTGTTTGATTATGCAATACTAGAACATCTTTATAAACAAATGGGACAACCTTTTCCTTGGAACTTCTGGCAGATCAGAGATAGTAGAACTGTGTTTAGTATGATGCCACAAGATCCACGTAAAGCAATTCAAGAAGAATTGCATAATGCATTAGCAGACTGTTACTATCAAGCAAAGTGTATTCAGTCTACTTTTAAACACTTTGGAGTTAAAAAATGAGCGATAGGACAAAAGAAGAAATTATAGAAAATATTAATCACATAGTTGCTAACAATATTCAACCAGGAGTAGAAATGCATGGTGGTGTTGTTAAGTTAAAAGACTTTGACATGGAGACAGGTGTTGCACTTATGCTTATGAGTGGTGCCTGTAGTGGTTGTGCAAGTAGTTCAGTAACTTTAAAATTAGGCGTTGAAAATATGTTAAAACATTATGTTCCAGAAGTAAATGCAGTGGAAGGTGTAGATGATCCAGAATACAACGATCCTTATTATAAAGAGATGCCTGCATACAACAGTTGGGAAAATCCTGGAAAGTCATATGATGAAATGTTAGATGAGATGGAACAAATAGAAAAGGAAGACAAGCCAAATGAAAATGATGGATCCTAATTTAATGGTACAACAACAGGTCGATAATCTATGGCAACACTTTGTAGGTGTTATTTGTTTGAACCAAACAGGTAGAATGCAAGTTAAAAGAGTATTACCAGAGTTTTTTGATAAATGGCCTACTCCAGAAGCCTTTTTAAAAAGCAGAAAGTCTACTGTAATAAAAGTAATTAAAAGTTTAGGATTTTACAATAGACGTGAAAATATAATAAGGCAAATGACCAAAGATTTTTTAACTTGGGACGGAGAAGATGCTACAAAATTATATGGTGTGGGAAAATATGGTTCAGACAGTTACGAATTATTTTATAAAAAACGTATTCCTGAAAACGTAGGTGATCATGAATTACAACGATATATTAGAGAAGAGTTTAAATGAAAATATTACTAACAGGTCATAAAGGATTTTTAGGCACACTATTAACAAAGTACCTAAATACTCATGGCCATGTGGTAATAGGTTTGGATAAAAAAGAAAGAAATAATTTATTAACTTGTAAACTTGATTGGGATATTGATATAGTAATACATCTAGCAGGTGAAAGCGGTGTACGTAGAAGTTTAACACAACCTAAAATTTATTGGGAAAATAACGTTCTAGCAAGTAAAAGATTATTTGATACACACAAGGATAAGAAAATTATATATGCAAGTTCAAGCACTGCAAAAGAACCAGAAAGAAATCCCTATGCACTTTCAAAACACATAGTAGAAGAAATGGCTCCAAAGAATAGTATTGGATTAAGATTTACAACTATCGTAGGTGGAGTTGGTAGAGAAGATATGTTTATACCAAAATTAATTAGAAATGAAGTGAAGTATGCAAACAACCATTATAGAGATTTTATCCATGCAGAAGATGTCATGGAGGCAATAAGAATTCTTATTGATACTAACGTAGATGTACGTGGAGTTATTGATTTAGGAACAGGCAAGTCAACATCAATCCGAGAACTTGCCAAAAGGTTTTGTACCAACTATATAGAAACGGTTGGAGACAAACACGAGAGGATTGACAATAAAAGCAATCCAAAAGAACTTTGGGCGTTGGGTTGGCGTTCAAAAATTGATATCATAGATTACATCAGCCAAGAAAAGAACTTGACAAATGCTGAAAATCTAAATATAATGTAATATAGGAGTAAAGGCAAATGAAAGATATCTTACAAGACGTTGTTGCACATACACACAGTTTAGGCTTTTTGAATTTAGTAAAAGTTTCAAGTGATGATGCAACTACAAATATTGAGAGTATGGCGGAAGACCGTTCGGTTATTATGTCCGCAGTAACAAAAAACAAAGTTGGAGAGTTTACAGGCGTATTTGGTATGCCTAATTTAGATAAACTTGCACTTCATTTAAAATGTCCTGAGTATCAGAAGGATAGTAAAATAGAAGTGAAAAGTGCGGAACGTAATGGAGAAACTGTTCCTACACATATCCACTTTGAAAATGCAACAGGTGATTTCCAAAATGATTATAGGTTTATGAATAAACAAATTATTGAGGAAAAACTTAAGACTGTTAAATTTAAAGGTGCTAGTTGGGACGTTGAATTTAGTCCATCAATGGCTAGTATCCAAAGAATGAAGTTTCAAAGTTTAGCACACTCAGAAGAAACAGTGTTTTCTGTAAAGTCAGAAGGTACTAACTTAATGTTTAACTTTGGTGATGCTAGTACACACGCAGGTCAGTTTGTGTTTGAAACAAATGCTAATGGAGAACTAAAACATAGTTGGAGTTGGCCAGTAGCACAGGTACAAGCAATACTTGGACTTGATGGTAAATTATCAATGAAAATATCTGATCAAGGTGCTATGCAAATTACTGTTGATTCTGGAATGACAGAATACAACTACATACTGCCTGCTCAGTCTAAATAGGAGGTTTATGACTGAAGAAGAAAAAAGAATGTATGATAGCCATAAAGAGCATGGTGAAGATATGTCATACGAAAATGAAGGTGGTACTGTTACTATCTCATTAAAAGAATATGACAAATTACGAGAACGCCAATCATATATTACTGATAAAAGTTTAATCGGTATTATAGATAAAATTGAAGAACTTGTAAGAGCATTAAGAAAACATATAATAAGGACGGACTTAGATTGAATACTAACCTAACAAAAGAACAAAAGGACTACGCAATATTCCTTCCAGCGATAAGCGGTTTCTTTGCTACGTTTATAGGAAAGCAAAGACGTGAGGAATACGTAGATAAGACTAGGATACCTAGCAACTTTCCAAATGATGTAGAAAGTATGAATTGGTTAAATCCTAGTAAAAGCATCTTTGAATATAATTGGAGCCTTTACTCGGCCGGTCATGCTGAACTGGACGTAAACAAAGATGCACCTAAAGAACTTATGATCAGAGATAGAGATCGTAACACTTCTTGGTTGTTAGGTGATTCAGGCGGTTTCCAGATTGGTAAGGGTGTATGGGAAGGTGATTGGAAAGATCCTAACTGCCCTAAAGCAAAAAAGAAACGTGAACAAGTTCTTACTTGGATGGATTCTTATATGAACTATGGCATGATACTTGATATTCCTGCTTGGGTATCAAGATCACCTGCTGGTATTAAAGCAACAGGAATTAGTTCGTATCAAGAGGCTGTTGATGCCACACGTATAAACAATGATTACTTTATGAAAAATAGGAATGGTAATTGTAAGTTCTTAAATGTATTACAAGGCGAAAACCATGCTGATGCAGAAGACTGGTATCAGCAAATGAAAGATTATTGTGATCCTAAAAAATATCCAGGTACACATTTCAATGGTTGGTCAATGGGTGGACAAAATATGTGTGATGTTCATCTTGTGTTAAAAAGATTGGTTGCATTGCGTTTTGATGGATTGTTAGAAAAAGGTGTGCATGACTTTATGCACTTTTTAGGTACAAGCAAATTAGAATGGGCAACGTTACTTACTGACATACAAAGAGCAGTTCGTAAGTATCATAACGAAAACTTTACAATTACATTTGATTGTGCAAGTCCTTTCTTGGCAACTGCAAATGGTCAAATCTATTGTGAACTAGAAACAAGTGATAGAACTAAATGGGTGTATCGAATGGTACCATCAATAGATGATAAAGCATTAGCAAAGGATACAACTGCATTTAGTCAAGCATTTGTACGTGAAGGTAAACACAGAAGTTTCTTAGACAGTCCTATTACTAAAGGACTTACTGCTAAAGATATCTGTATTTACAATCCAGGTGATTTGAATAAAGTAGGCAAAGAAGGAAAGACATCTTGGGATAGTTTTTCTTATGCTATACAAATGGGACACAATGTTTGGAGTCATATTAATGCAGTGCAAGAAGCAAATAGACAATACGACAAAGGAATCATTCCAGCAATGCTTGTTGAAGAGTCCTTTGACAGGGTTTTATTTCGAGACGTTGTGGAGGCAATATTCGCAACTGATAAGCGAGATGAAGCAGAAGCAGTAATTGAAGAATTTTCTAAGTTCTGGATGAGTATTATCGGAACTAGAGGAGCAACAGGCAAAAAAACTGTGAACGCAAGTACACAGTTTGCTAACCTTTTTGAGGAGGTAAAATAAATGGCAACAGGTAGATTAAGCAAACAAACAAAAGGTCTACAAGACTTACATAGGTTCTTAGATGAGAAGTCATCTGAGGTCGAACAAGAAAGACAAGGTGATAGAACTTGGAGCACCAAACAACATCTTGTTAATTTAAAAAAACAAAAATTACAGGTGAAAGATAAACTAGCAGGACACAAATAATATGAAACGTGAGTACTCAAGTGGAACAAGTGAAGATGTAATTTATTTTACAGGTTTTGAAGTAGAAAAAACTCCTGCCTTTGATAAAGACACATTGTTTGTTGTAGGTTGTAGACCTTTAGAAGAAGTTCTAGAACAAGCGAAAAAACATTATGTTGATCACATCTACTTGGGTGCTAACCAAAGTTTTGTTCCTAAAGAAGATTGGGAAGATCTTGTAAATGGATTATTAAACAAAAAGTATTTGGTAACTTTAGATTATGATGTAAAATATCATGATTGGGTTATAGAAATGGGTTTCAATCAAAATCAAAATTTCATCAGCCAGATCAGTGTAAAACTTCCACACATAAAAGAATTAAATTACAATGCTTGTATAAAGATAGATGACGCAGACTTTGATCATTCTAATGCAGGTGTTTGGATTCATCAAGTTCATGACTTATTGGATAGAGATAAGTTTACAGATTGGACAAAATATAATGATGATAACCCTGCAGATGAGGTTGACAAATAAAGGAAAAGGTAGTATGCTAATGAGTATAACAGATACAATGATAACTGAACAAATGGAAAAAGATAGGAAAGAAAGAACTATGAATACTGCGAAGAGAATGATTTGGGTTACTTTTAGAAAAGAAGGTATTCACAAATATCCTGCGGCACTTGATGATCCGAAACTTGCAACAGGCGGTTGGGATGACGTGAGTTTTTTAGGATATCCACATAGACATATCTTTCATTTTAAGGTAGCAATAGCAGTTACACACAATGACAGAGACATTGAGTTTATACAATTTAAACGTTGGTTAGAGAGGCTATATGATGACAAAACGTTAGAACTTGATTACAAATCATGTGAGATGATGAGTGATGATCTTTATGAAAAGATTAGTGAGAAATATGGTGGACGTGAAGTACACATAGATATTTCTGAAGATGGAGAGAATGGTGCTCATATCGAGTATAACACTTAGAAGAGGAGAAACTGTCGTGGGTAATTATTTCGACAAACACCCCGAAGTGGTTCAAATCTTTACTGACCTTGAGAAGTTTGAAAGTTTTTGTAGGTTTGAAGGATATAAGTTTGATGAAAAGGACTTGTATAAAAAAGACAGCAAAAGTTATTCTGCATTCCTACGTGGTCCAGTAAGACGCAGACCAAGACGCAAGTTTAAAAAAAGAAGGTATAACTAATGGCAATTTACATCGTTGATATAGAAGCAGTTGACACAAGATACACAAAGCAATGGAAGGAATATCTTCCAAAGCAGTTGCGTCATGCAACTAATCAAGATGTAAAAGTTATTAGTGGAGGAGATACGCCACAGGCAACAACACCTGGGGCGTTTCTCAACTTTGGCGGAACTAACGTTTATAAAAGCAAACAGTTAGAGAAAATAGGAGAAATGTTTTGTAATGGAGAAGTTAAAGACGGCGATTACTTTCTTTATACTGATGCTTGGAATCCTACTGTTATCCAACTTAAATATATGGCTGAACTGCTCGGAGTCAAAGTTAAAATGGGTGGCTTGTGGCACGCCGGTTCATATGATCCTGCGGACTTTTTAGGAAGACTAATAGGTGATAAACCTTGGGTAAGAAATGCAGAAAGGTCAATGTTTGAAGTTTATGATCATAATTTTTTTGCAAGTGATTTCCACATTAATATTTTTGTAGAAGCATTTAGAGAGTTTGGCAATTATGTAGGACTTACTACAAATAAAAGTAAGGTACAACGTGTTGGTTGGCCAATGGAGTATTTGGACAAAAGTTTTGAAATGTATAAAGGCATGACTAAAAGGAATCTAATATTATTTCCACATAGAATTGCTCCTGAAAAACAGCCTGAAATATTTTATGATTTAAAAGATAGTTTGCCACAATATGAATTTGTTGTTTGTCAAGAAAAACAATTAACAAAAAATGAATATCATAACTTACTAGGTGAAGCAAAACTGATGTTCAGTGCAAACTTACAGGAGACATTAGGTATTAGTTGGTATGAAGGTTCTATTGTTAATTGTTTGCCTATGGTTCCAGACAGATTAAGTTACAAAGAAATGGCAATAAATGAATTTAAGTATCCAAGTGAATGGACAAAAGATTTCGAAACATACAAATTAAATAAAAAATTTGTAGTAGAACGTATTATCGATTATATGGAAAATTACAAAAAATATGTAACATTCATACAAAAGCAAAGACTAATATTGAAAGAAAGGTACTTCAGTGGCAAAGAACTCTACAATAGCATCGCCAAGCAGTGATTATAAAATAACTTACACTGGCAATAATGATCTGGGCAATCTAGATCCTACGACTGATACAGGTACAGAATATACATTTAATACAGATTATACTTATAGCACAGATAGTATGGCAAACGATGATGGTACTATTTCATTAGATATGACTGGCCAAACTGGATTTGCGGATATGTCTTTTGGTTTCGATTATGATGATAATTGGCCAAGTGAAAGTACAATACAGGAAATGATAAAAGACTATCCAGCATTAAGAATACAATATGAAAAATTTGTGGAGATATATAATTTAGTAAAAGACGACTATAGAAGTGGACAAAAGAAAAATGTTTAACATTTTTAAAGACAGAAAAAGAGTAATTTATGATAGAAACAATCAAGTGCCTTATTTGATTAGGTGGTACGTGTTTCTAAAAGATAGAAAGAACTTTCCGTTTAACATTACGTTACACAAGATTCTTGTAAGCGACCTTGACGACTTACATGATCATCCTTGGAATTATGCGACTTTAATTCTCAAGGGAGGGTATTATGAACATACCCCTGAAGGCAAGTTCTGGAGAGGACCAGGTCATTTCCGCTATCGTAAGTCTACAGACCTGCATAGGCTAGAACTTGCCAAGGATGAAAACGGCAACGAACTACCATGTTGGAGTTTATTTTATATGGGTAAAAAAGTTCAAGAGTGGGGATTTATTAAAAACGGCAAGTGGATACACAACGAAACATATCTTGCTGAAAGAGACAAAGCAACGGCATGAAGAGAACAAGTTATTTTAATGATTTAATAGTTACATATGATAATGTATTCAAGCCTAACCTAATAGGTATGTTGGAAAAGGATATACAAAACGTTCCTTTCAAATGGGGGACAAAAGACAATCCAGAAAATCCACCAACAGGCTTACAATGTTTTAGTTTCGAAGATACAAACGTATGGCAAATACTTTGGCTAGAAACAAACAAATTAGAAGAATTACAAGGTTATAGATATAAAAGAAGCAATCTTAATTTCTTTTCCACAAATGAAGATGCTTACTATCACGATGATGATTGTGATATGACACTATTGTATTATTGCAATAGTAAGTGGGAACCAAATGAAAAAGGTGAAACAAAGTTTTTTATAACAAGAGAAGATTTGAAAGGATACGTTTTAAATGACATCGAAGGTGATCCAGATCATTTAGTTGTTAGTATCGCTCCTATACCAGGTAGAATTTGTATTTTTAATAGTAAGGTACAACATACCGCAACTGGATTTAGGAGTAACCCAAGGTTTGTTCCTTCTTTAAAATTTGTAAATGCAGATCAAGAAGGTACAAGTATTATAGTTGATAAAAACAACAATGAACCTATTACAGTGGAGAAAAACTTTGATTAAGAAAAAATATTATAGTTGGAATGATGTTGAAAAGATGTGTCATCAGATTACTGTGCAACTATACAATTCAAATTGGAGACCTGATTTAATTGTTGGTATTACAAGAGGTGGTAATGTTCCTGCAACAATATTATCTAATATGTTAGATATACCAGCAGATGCAATTAAAATAAGTTTCAGAGATGATAATAAAGTTGTACAATCAAGCAAAGGTCTGGCGGAAGAAGCATTTGGTCTTAAAGAAAGAGAAATGCCAACTACTGCACGAGGAAAGAAAATACTAATAGTTGATGATATAAATGACTCTGGTGCTACATTTAAAGCATTAAAGGAAGATTGGCAAAAGAGTTGTTTACCAGATGACCCATGGTGGGAACAAGTATGGGGTAAATCAGTAAGATTTTGTACACTTACCGAGAACCTATCAAGTGAATTTGACCAAGTTGATTATTATTCAGACTCAGTAAACAAAGCAGAAGAAGATGTTTGGCTAGTGTATCCTTGGGAAAATGTTAGTGAATATTAATAACAATGGAGAACACTTATGGAATTTAAAGATATCCCATGGAAAGACGTCTTAATAGACACCAGGGACTTTACAGTATTTAAGGACAAATATCCAGTTACAGAAGGACACATTCTTTTTGTACCTAAAACACAAACCTGGGAAGACCTTGCAAAATGTTACAAGGCGGCATACGCCTGGGGTTATGATTGGGTTGACAAAGATTATTGCACAGGTTATAACATTGGACAAAACGTTGGTGCCAGTGCAGGACAAACAATTATGTGGCCACACGTACATCTTATTCCAAGACGTGAAGGTGATATGAAAGATCCTAAAGGTGGTGTAAGACACGTGATTCCTGAAAAGGGTAATTACACATTGAATACATACACAATACCAACTAGAAATGAATTATTGCAAATGGAGTTATTTGATCAATGAGAACTGCTGTCTTAGGTTGTAGTCATAGTGCAGGTTATAGTTATGCAAATAAAGATGGTTCCAGAGACCGTTGGAATGAAAACAACTGGGCAGAGTTTTATATAAATGATCAAAAAAAGGACGGTGCCATATTTGCTTGTCCTGGTAGAGGTTGGTATGATTACAGTGAAAGATTAGCACATCTTTTTAACAAGTATGATGATATTGACGAAGTAATAATACAACAAACATATTGGAATAGATTTAGGCTAGGCTTCCATAATCCTTGCCACTACGAAAACATAGTGCCGTTAGAAAGACACATGATGCTGGAAGAACAAAAAGGCAAAATAGATTGTTGGAATATTCAGATGTGGTTGGAAGATGAACAAAGTTTTGATGGTGGAAGAATTACTGTCAAGGGTGATTACGCCATTGATCCAAGCATAGCACTTAGGTTCGAACCATTTGATTTGGAACAACCTGATTTACAAACAGAAGGATACCAACGTATCAAGGCTTGGCATGAGATGATGACTTTGGTCAACCAAAGAGCATTTTATAAAGAAGTTTATATGTGGACTCGTTTATGCAAAGAAAATAATGCAAAATTAAAAATTTTTGCCATAAACAATATTACATGGTTACCTAAAGACTTAAATATGTTTGGAGACTGTTCGTATGCAACAGTGGCAGATCAAACTGTTGAACAGTTTCTAAAAACATTACAAAAGGATCAATGTTTAATTGACGACGAACACTATGACGTTGAAACACATAAATTGATTGCGGAACAATATATACCGCAAATTGGAAAGGAACAATAAATGGCATACGATAGACAACTGATGATTGATGCAATGATCAAACACGCAGAAGGTCATATTGCAAAACATAAGGCTAATGTTGAAGTTTATTTTCACAATGCGGCTGGAGTTGGTGAACACCCAGACATTTTGGAAGCAATCGAAAAAGAATTGAACATTATTTCTATGTATCATGATC
>Ga0208390_1000195_pt1 | contig 20062 bp, 11 predicted proteins | sample Knorr_S7_td_Surf_FD_185594 | JGI IMG/M metagenome (GOLD analysis project Ga0208390, IMG submission 185594) | Marine microbial communities from Southern Atlantic Ocean transect - Knorr_S7_td_SurfaceA_ad_6m_LV_A (SPAdes) (version 2) | ecosystem: Environmental > Aquatic > Marine > Oceanic | place...
TTCTGGAAAAGTTCAATACGGAACTAGTGATTGGGCAGTTCGTTCAATATCAGCATCAAGTGGTGCAAATTCGATGGACAGTGGTTACAGAAATAGTAATCCAGTTCCTTCAGATACTTATGTCTCCACACCAGCATTAGATCTAGGTCTGCCTGTTGAAGCTGAACTTCAAATGAAAATAGCATACTATGGATATTATACATACGATGGATACCAAGCACAAATATCAGATGATGGTGGAAGTACTTGGTCTATGATAACACCTATTGGCGGTTATCCAAATAATATCTACAACTACGCATACTATGGAAACCCATTGCGCGGTCAACCAGCATACACATATTATGGATCTAGTACAGGTTTCACCAGCTCACCAGATTCAAATAAGTATATTGACGTAAAATTCAACCTCGACGCATATACAGGTCAAGATGACATTATGTTCAGATGGGTTGCAGGATGGTCATCTATACCAACAGGATATGGATTCTATAATTCATTCTTGAGATTCGATGACTTTGCAGTAACAGGTCTTGTGTACAATGATAACGTAGGAGTAAGTGCTCTAGAGCTTCCAGATCCAATTGGAATTGATGATACTGTTGCACTATCTACTACAGTCATTAATGCAGGAATCAATAACCAAACAGCTGGAGCGGCTAAAGTAAGATTGCAATTAGGTCCTATGGGTCTTGCAACCTACGACACTAGTGATGACATAGAGTATACCTCTGTTTCAGAAGCTGCAGCAGCTGGTTGGAGTATGACTGATAAAGTATGTAACACTACATACGGAACATGTTCTTCCTGGGGAAGTCCAGCAGGTTTCACAATTGTCGCTGATGACGATACAACCGCATTAGGTCCAGAAGATGGAGAGTTCGAGATGTACTACAGTGGTGGAACTACAGAAACTACTACACCTACATTGAACTTTGCAGATGCTGAAAGTGATTTGAAATTAACCTTGAAACACAGGTATAATTTCGATTATTATTCAGGCATGAGTACTGCATACAATGGTGGGCAAGTCTTGATTTCTACAGATGACGGAGATAATTGGGAATTATTCACACCTGAAGGCGGATATCCAGGAACAATGTACAATTATGCATTCTATGCAAATCCATTGTACAACCAAGCTGGATTCGTTCACTGTGGTGACTGTTCAGGAGTAAGTGGAACAGCTTCAGATAATGAAGACAAGTACATTGAAACAGTATTTGACATGGCTGACTACGTTGGCGAAACAGAAGTCAAACTCAAGTTCCAAGTTGGAATGTACAGGTATCAGTATCCAGGTGATGGAGAGCACTGGTACATTGATTCATTAGCATTTACAGGAACTGGTATGGAGTCTGTAGCCTTTGAAGAAATTGTAGCAATTTCTGGAGCTGCAGGACCATTTGTCAGTGGTGAAAAATTCGAATATTCAAAAGATTACCATTTCCAAGTTCCAGGTGAATACAAAATAGAGTTCACTTCTTGGATTGGATCAGATCCTTCAGCAGGAGATGATTTCGCAGGAGATAACACTGCCGCTGCAACACGTGAGACTATGTTTACCATAGCCGGAACAACAGCAGATGCAGATGCAACCTCTAACAAGAATGATGAATTGAATAGAAGGTACTACGAAGATGGTTGGACATCAACCAAAGATGGAGGTCCTGAAGACGGACATCAATGGAGAACAGATTCAACATCAAGCTATCCAGATTCACCAGTATGGTGGGTTGGGCCTGATGCATATGGTTCTTCATACAATGGAGATGATGTAAGTCTAATGTCACCAGTAATCGATCTTTCACAAGCAACTTCAGCAAAATTAGTGTTTGATCATGTTTTCGCATTCTATGCAAGTACTGGAAACTACAACTATTACTATGATGGTGGTAGAGTAGAAATTAGTACTAATGGTGGTAGCACTTGGTCAGCCCTACCTGTTACATCAGGTGAAGGATATGGCGGATCTGTTTACAACTATGCGTACTATGGTAACCCACTAAGAGGTCAGCAAGCCTTTGTTGCATCCTCTTCAGCAGGTAATAGTATGGTAGAGTCACAATGTAGTTTGAATGATTACACTGGCGAAGGTTTCGACAATGTAAGACTTAGATTCAGATTTGGTGGAGCTTTCCCTAACTGGGGAAGTACTTGGAGCATTGACAATGTCGGTATCTACGGACTTGGTTTCGATTTGAAACAAACTAGTTCATCTGTACCTTACACATTAGAAGTCGGTGAATCCAGTACAATAACTACCTCGTTTATTAATCAAGGTAAAGGAGATTTAGGTGCTGGTGGCGCAATGTCTGAAGCTTATGCATATGCATATGTTAACGACATGAGCGGTAACGAGCTATGGTCTTCCTCTAGTTCAATAGGTAACTTAGCTATGGCATATTATGATGAAAACGGAAATACATTTGCTGGAGAATCTACTCCAACAATTAGTTTCGATTTCCCAGGTATGTCTAATGCAGGTATGTACACAGCAGGTGTAATGGTTGCAGATTCTAACGGAGACATGTTAGCAGATTTATTCTCAGCAAATAATGACGCAAATCATATGCTGTTAGTAGGTCTAGGAGCTGACATGGGTTCACCAATGCTAGCAGGCGGATCTAACTGGGGCGCAGCTTCAGATGTTCCATCAGATGTTGGTGCTGGTGCGCTTGGAGTCGCTTGGGATGAAACAGGCGTTGCAACAGGAACGTTAGACATAGACATTGCAGGTCAAGGAACAGGATTTGTCCCTGAATCACCTACAGTCCAAATTGGAACAACTGTGAAATGGACTAATTCAGATACCATGACCCATACTGTAACTGATAAAGCATCAGAGTTCGATTCATTCGATATCGCACCAGGTAGTTCCTTTGAATTAACCTTCAATGAAATAGGAGTGTTCACTTACTACTGTAAATACCATCCAATGATGGAAGGTACAATAACAGTAGCATCTGACAATAGTGCAGATGAGCAAGCAAGAACAAACTACATCAATGTCTGGTCTGCAGAATCATACTTGTTCTTCTGGGCTAAGTACGATCTTTCTGATGACAGTGCAATCTCTGTATATGCACAAAAGAAAGGCTCAGACATAGATGATGCAGGAACACTAGCTCTTTGGGGAGCTAATGGATTCACGATAATGGATGGTTCAGACCATTCAGTAGTCGGAGATTCTTTAACTGGAGACAGCGGCTGGAACCCATATTACATCTACTTAGATTCTAATAAATTGGGTTACAACAGTTTAGCATATGATCCAGAAGAAGATAATTCCTATGCATTTGTCTTCAGAGCACGTGGTGTAGAAGGTACAGCTGAGATTGGAAACGTACAAGTTGTGAGAACGCAAGACACAGGTTTCTTCTTTGCTAAAGATAATCCAAATAAGCTAACTTATGAGATATTCCCAAGTTTAGCAGTAGAAATGGATTATTTCGCTAAGAACATCGGTACAGAAGATAATGAGTTCCAATTCACTCCTTCCTTGGTCGCACAAGGTAAGGACTACATGGGAGCTGCATTCACAATAACTGTACAAGTGTTAGTAAATGGAGTAGAAGATAATGATGTAACTTCAACGTCAGACGGTAATGGAACTTACACATATGGGGTAGAAATGGCTCCAGATGATGAAGCATTAATTACTGTAAGATTCTTAGCTCCGGACTTTGACTCTGAGAAAGGTGAACCTGCAGGAAACCGCAAATTCGATGTGAAAATGGATCCTACCGACACAGGTAGTGATGAAGAAATGAGAGAGCCAACTTCGGCAACCTTGTTCATTAAGCCATCACAATTTGTTCTAGGAGATATGTCATACGACAGAGCTGGAGTTCTTGAAGGCGATTCATTAGCAATAACTGTGAAGGCATGGAACGAAGGAAACTACGCTTCCGATGTCTTAATGGTGGTTTACGTAATTGATTCAACCGGAGATGCATACAACACACCAGACGGTGTAAAACGTATGACTAGAGTAGCTTCAACTATAGAACCAGTAATGGCACCAAAACCAGTTCTTGAGTCACAAGGAATCTATCAGACATGGTACCCAATAACAGCAGTTTGGGAAGAAGCATTCATACCAGGTGAAACAACTCAGGATTTCACAAATGTTGAGTTATACGCAATGATTAATCCAGATCCAGAGCAGCAAGATGTTGACAATGGTTACAAGAAACAAGACGAATACTTGAACCAAAAAGACGACAATGATGCATTTGGACAGATTGCAGTTGTTAAAGACAAGTCATCTACTCCATCTTTCGCACTTGGAATAGTTGGTATGTCAGTAGCAGCACTAATTGCAGCAGCTGGTGCTTCTCTAAGAAGAGAAGAAGAATAAGTAAGTCAATGAGGAAAAGGGGAAGTTTTACTTCCCCCTATTTTCCGCTTTAAATATTAGCGTCAGCTTTAATGAGGCCCAGTTTTAAATCGGAAATATGGCAGAGCCGATATCATCAATGGGAACGTTGATTCTGATTACAATAGGATTATTAGTTTCATACTATTGTTTACGAAACCAGTTCATGGTTTCCCAGTCATTGGTTTTCATTAATTTTTCAATATTCGCAAGTTGGTGGATAATGTATCTGCTATCTCCGAAAGTAGGAATTGAAGCTCTTATTGATCTTGGTTTCAAATCGCAGTATATTGCCGAGCCGCAATTTAGATTAGTTTCGATAATAACATCTATGTTCATGCACGGAGGTTCGATGCATATTCTGATGAATATGCTAGTTCTAATTTTGTTAGGGGTTCCATTTGAAGAGAGAATAGGTTCTAGGTCCTTTTTCTTGATTTACTTTATCTCAGGAATATTAGGTTCTTTGATCACTGGATCGGTATCAGTTTTCAATGCAGAAGGTCTTAACACATTGAATATAGGCGCCTCAGGCGCTGTTTTTGGGATAATGGGTGGTTTTGCCTTATTGTATCCTAGAGACGAGATACCTATGCTACTAGGTCCAATTTTTCTACAAAGAGTCCCTGTAATTCTTGCAACAATAGTCTTTGTGGCGATGGAAACTCTTTATGTTGGTATGAATACTCAGGATGGAATAGGTCATGGAACACACATGGCTTCTTTTATTGCAGGAGTATTTTTGTCGCCTTTATTTCCAAAGAAAGGTATGACTAAGAAAGGTTCAGTTGATTACGATGTAAATTATTTGACTAAATTATTCGATAAGAGTGGTAAAGGTGAATATGAATTATCAATGTTGAAGCAGGCAGATGAACCGGAGTTACAATCAGCCTGGTTAGAAACATTTTTAGAGAAACAAACATGCTTAGAATGCACTAGCAAGCTAGATTCAAAGGGCGTTTGTTTAAATTGCGATACTAGTTAGCTAAGCAGTTAGGAAATGGTCGTAGAATAGGGCAACAACTATTGAGCCTATAGTACAAGTTATAATCATAACAGGAACTCCTACACTTAGCCATTCTTTGGTTGAAATTTTGTGCCCGCCTCTTTCGCTAATTGCAATGGTCATAACGTTTGCACTAGAACCAATAGGGGTAGCATTTCCTCCAAAGCCACAGCCAATAGCTAAAGCCCAATATAGAGGGATAATATCTACCTCAGCTACGCCTGTAATCGGATCTTTACTTAATTCTCCTATTTCTAGAATTACAGGTAACATAGCCGCACAAAAAGGAATATTATCAACTATGGCAGATGCAATAGCGGAAACCCAAATAAGAACAATAACCAATACCACGGGACTGTTGTGTATTGTCCCATCAGGTCCAAAATTATCAAATATCATATTAGCTATAGCTTCTAGATATCCCATAGCTTCCAGCCCTCCAACCATAACAAATAATCCTGCGAAGAATAAAAGTGCACCCCATTCGACTTTATGCACAACTTCATGGATGTCCATACGTTTTTCCTCTGGAACGCCTAACATACTAATTGACATAGCAATACCGGCACCACCGAGAGATACTGCGGAAATTTCTAAATCTAAATGCAAAAGTTCCACTGCAGCAAACATTACAACCGTTACCGCCAAAGCTCCTAAAGTTCTATACATCAAAGTATCATTTTTTACAGCTTCCCATTCATCTTCACTAGTTACTTCTTCCACGTTCTGAGGTTTAACTTCTCTCCAGTTTTTGAAGTGGCGATGCATAAACCAGAGAGTAGCACCCCAAGCAACTATAGCCAAAGGAGTTAAGTGGTAGATAAAACTCATAAAACCGAATCCTAAGCCTCGAGCGCTTGCATATGACGCGATTAAAACGTTAGGAGGATCTCCTACTAATGTTGCTACACCTCCTGTGTTTGAAAAGATTGCTAGGGCAATTAGTGGCGGGATAGGACTAATTTCAATCTTAGAACAAATTTTTAGGGTTACAGGTGCAATTAGAATCAAAGCCGTAACATTATCAATAAAAACGGAAATTACAGTGGTAAAAGTTCCTAAGTAGAATACCAATTTCCAAGGATCTCCACCAGATAATTTTGTAGCTTTTATTGCCACAAATTCAAAGAAACCACTTATTTCTAGCATTCCAGCAAAAATCATCATTCCCAATAGCAACCCTATGACGTTGAAATCTATAGCCTCAAACAGATTATTTTCACATACAGCACCGGCTTCACCGTGACCACCTCCTGTACACCAAGTCAGAGAATTATAGTAAGTTCCAACCAAAAGCATTCCAACAGCACCACCCCAAGCTGCTAAAACACGATCTACAATTTCCCCTAAAATTAAAGCGAAAGCAATTAAAAATACCAGCAAAATTAAAATGGCCTCAATAGACCCAGTATCGGCTACGTAGCTACTAGTTGCATCTGTCGACATAATTTAAATATTTAAAGGTAGGATTAAAAGCTTAAGCCATCCTATTCCATAGAGGTTCAGTCCATTTTTTTCTTAATTCTTCAATTGAAAACGTGATATTTTCTTTTTCATTTAATACAAAGTTCACATCTTTATTTACAGTTCCAATTTTTTTAGCAAAATCAAACCTTTTAGAAAATTCGCTTTCAAGGCCCGGTTTTACTTGAACAATCCACCTTCCATTTGATTCATTGAACAATTCTAAATCAGCTCTCATATCTCCAGATAAATTTATTTCAGCTCCAACTCCACTCATGCACATTTCAATTATTGCAATTGCCATACCTCCGGTAGAAACGTCGTGGCATGCGACAACTTCTCCACATTCAATAGCATCAATTAATTGTTCCATTCTGGGAATAAATGAATCAAAGTCAGTGGTAGGCACATTAGGGCAATTAATGCCTAAGGTTCTATAATACAAACTAGCACCCAGCTGTTGTTTATTGTCTCCTACTAGCCATATATCGCCTTCATTCTTCAAATCACTAGTAACACATTTCCTGATGTCATCAACAAGTCCAATTCCCATTAGCACAGGTGTAGGAGGTATTGCTCCTTCAGCAGTTTCGTTGTATAAGCTAACATTACCTGAAACATAAGGGACGTCAATAGAAGTTGCAGCATCTCTAAGTGCATCGCAACTTGACTTAAATTGTCCCATAATCTCAGGCCTTTGGGGATTTCCAAAACATAAACAATCAGCTAATGAATCAATCTTAGCTCCTACAGAAGCCAAATTACGACAAATCTCTTCGACAGCACTCATAGTGCCATGGTATGGATTAGCTTCCATCAAGTGAGGGTTAATGTCTGTGGTCAGAGCAAGTCCTTTCCAAGAATCCTCTACAGGTTTTAATACTGATGAATCTCCATGAACTTCTTTACCGATTTTACCCTGAATCGGTTTAATTGCTGTAGCGCCCCTTACTTCATGATCATATTGCCTAATTACCCAGTCTTTCGAAGCAACCTCGGGATTACTGATAATTTCCTCAATTGTTTTAGATAAATTTAAAGGAAGTTTAGGTAATTCTACCGCTTCTAAATTGTTAATCTCAGGTAAAGTATATGGCCGATTGTATACCGGTCCTCCGGTTGTAAACTCTAAGTCCAAATTCAAAATTTCAGTATTGTGAAATCTTACAATATTTCGTTTTTCTTTGATTACTTCTCCAATTGCAACAGCTTCGACATCCCATGCATTACATCGATCTAGAACGGTTTGTACATCTTCAGGCTTAACAGTAAACATCATTCTTTCCTGAGATTCAGAAACCCAAATTTCCCAGGGAGCCATATTTTTTAATTTTAAATGAACTTTTTCTAAGTCAACTTTTGCACCAAAACCAGCATCTAAGGCAAGTTCACCTACAACACAGGAGAGTCCGCCACCTCCTAAATCTTTCATTCCAGTTAATAGCCCTAATTTATTCAATTCTAAGCATAAATGCATCAATGGTTCTTTTGTAATAGGATCGCCTAATTGAACAGCTCCAATATCGTCTTCAGATCCGGCATCTAAATCTCTAGAAGCAAAAGTAACGCCATGTATTCCGTCTCTTCCTGTTTTTCCACCAGCTAATATGTAAATATCGCCTATATCTCCAGCATGACTATGAATCATCAAATCTTTTTTTACTATACCTATACACCCTACATTTACCAAAGGATTTCCGGTGTATCTTGGATGGAAAGCAACTTGTCCAGCAACTGTTGGAATTCCAACTCTGTTTCCGTAGTCTCGAATTCCTGCTACAACGCCACCCATTAGATATTGTGGATGTTTAATCCCATCGGGAAGCTCGTTGCGAGGCAAGTCTAAATCACCAAAAAAGATAGGATCTACAAGTGCAATAGGTTGCGCACCCATGCATACGACATCCCTCAGTATTCCTCCAATTCCAGTTGCAGATCCTCCGTAAGGATCTAATGCAGAAGGATGGTTATGAGATTCTAATCCGACAGCATAATAGTGCTCATCATCAAATTCCATAATGCCTGCATCTTCTCGTGCGACAACTTTTTTTGATGATTTCAATCCAAAAACAGTTTCTTCCAAAACAGGTTTAGAAGATTTATAGCAACAATGTTCAGACCATGCTTGATCGATAGCCTGTAGTTCAACATCAGTAGGTTTTCTTCCTTCTTTAGAAAAGTATTTTTTTACATTTTCCATTTCGTCATTTAGTAAACCAAGCCCTAAAGATTTAACAACTTCATTCAAATCAGAATTCTCTAAATCAACATAAAAAACATTTTCCAAATTTTTAACCGGTTCAAGCATTTATTTTGCCACCGAAATAGAATATTCATGCACTACTGGATTTGCTAATAATTTTTTGCAAATTTCCTCAGATTCCTCAATTGCTTCGGCTTCGTTTTTATCAATAATAATTCTGTAACATTTAACTGAGTCCACTTTTTTAACGCTATTAAAGCCTAATAAATCTAGAGCTTTTTTCACGTTAGCTCCTTCCGGATCAGCCATTCCTGATTTTAGTCCAACCTGTATTTCGATTTCAGTAGTCATAAAAGTCTAATGTTACAGATTAAGGCCAGAATAAAAATTAATCGGCATAATTTTAGAGTCAATATAGTTATCAGATCAGATTAAAATAGTCAAAAAGAAGTATAGCTAACAAAGTTTGAAATCCTGCGGCAATGTCGTCCAATAAAATTCCATGACCTCCATGGAGTTTTTCTAAATTTCCGGCAGGCCATATTTTTACTACGTCAAAAATGCGGAATATGAAAAAGGATAAAATCCAAATATTTTTTTCCATTGAAAACTGAATTAGACTTAATGAAGCAATAATGATAAGATATCCAATAACTTCATCTAAAACATATATCCCAGGATCGCCTCCATATTTTTTTTCAGCCCAAGGTGCCAATATTAAGCCAAAGTAGTACATTATAGGGATTAATATTAGTAAAGCATATCCTGCATTGCTTTCAAGATAATTAGTTACTAAGAATGCTAGTACGACACTGCCTAAAGTTCCGAACGTCCCAGGAGCAATAGGCGCTCTTCCTAAAAAGAAGAAAGACAGATAAATTTCTTTGAAAACCTCCTTATTCATTTTTAGCCTCAACCCAAAAATGGTTCATTCTTTGTATGGCCGTTAGATTTCCTAAAATTGCCAGCACAGCAACTACGATGGTAATGATGGTCTCCACATTCCCGATCAATTCGCCAATCAATAATCCCATTCCTAGAATAAACCACCTTTCGGGCCTTTCAATTAATCCAATACCTTCCTGTGAAACGCCCAGTCTTTCGGCAGCTGCACGACAATATGATGTTTGGAATGCACCAATCATTGCAGCCATTGCCCACATTTGCCCAGAAATAAATTCAAGGCTTTCAATAGGCAAAGGATTTACCCAATCGCAAAGAATTAAGGCACTAAATGCGATACAATCAGCATATCTATCTAAAGTTGCATCTAAGTATCCACCTCTTACTGAGCTGGTTTTTGTAGCTCTTGCAACTAATCCATCTGCACCGTCGAATAGAGATGCAATCATCCCTACTAAAAATGCGTAATAAATATTTTGATTGTATAATAGGAATGCAGCATACATAGTCAAAGCAACTCCAGAAATTGTAATATGATTCGGTTTGACACCGAATTTGCCAAGTCCTTTGGCCAGCGGATCAAACAGCTTTCCAGCAGCAGTTTTCAGAGTTTTACTAAGCATGGAAGTAAAATGACATGGGAGAGGCTCTTTTAGTCCCTTGTCCAATGAGCAAATAGCCTATGGACCGAGACCTGATAAAACAACAATTAGAATATGCGCTAGAAGGAACAAACTTTGACGACCAAGGGGAATTATACAAAGGTAAAGTTCGAGATAATTATATCAACGAAGATACTATAACTATGGTTACTACAGATCGAATTTCTGCATTTGACAGAGTTTTAGGTACTGTACCATTCAAAGGGCAAGCTCTTACGGAATTAGCAGATTGGTGGTTTGGTGAAACTGCAGACATTGTAGCAAACCACATAATTAAGCGCCCACACCCTAACGTTTGGAAAGTAAAAAGATGTGAACCAATTCAAGTTGAGATGGTAGTTAGGGGCTATCTAACTGGCGTAACATCAACATCAGCATGGACGGCTTACCAAAACGGAGATAGAAATTTCTGTGGAAATGAGTTGCCGGATGGCATGCGTAAGAATGAGGCCTTTCCAGAACCTATAATCACACCGTCAACAAAGGCAGCACAGGGTGAACATGATGAATCAGTTGCACCATCAGAATTATACAAAAGAGGAGCAGTTGATCCTGGCCTGTACAAAGAGTTAGCACGTATTTCAATGAGACTATATGAAAGAGGAGTTTCTAGAGCAGCAGAACATGGAATGATTTTTGTAGATACAAAATATGAATTCGGAATATCTAATGGTAAAATAATGCTGATGGATGAAGTAAACACTCCAGATTCAAGTAGATATTGGATGAAAGATGATTATGAAGATAGATTTGAAAAAGGTGAAGAACCACGTAAGCTTGACAAAGAATACGTCAGAACCTGGCTCTCTGAGCAGGGTTTCACTGGAGATGGTAAGCCGCCTAAGCTTACAGATGAAATTCGAGTTGAAGCATCAGCAAGATATATGGAAGTAGTTGAAAAATTCACGGGAGAACCCATGCAACTAGATGTAGGGCCTGTAGATAAATCAATATACTCGATACTCAATCCATTTGCATATTAGCTGAATAGTCAGCTTTATATCATATGCTCGAGGTTTACAAATACCTAGAGGCGTATTTAGTTATGAGTCAAAAGAAATCTAGACAACAAAAAAAGCCAAAATCAGAAATTAAATTGGCTGAAGAGCGTTTTCAAAGTTGTGTAGTGAAAAGAAATAATTTCAATGACGAAGCTCGCTCCCTCCGGGATGAACGAAATGCCTTACATGATCAAAGAGGAAAGATTATGGAAGAAATTATGAAGCATAGGGAAGAAATGAAATCAAATACTTCCGCTAAAGCTGAGCATCAGAAGGTGAGAAATACTGCACAGGAAAAAGCTAAACAACTAATTTCAATAAAGCAACAGAAGCGAGGGAACAAAAAAGGTGGAAAGTCTCTTACTGATACAGTTCAGGCATTACATTCAGAAATTCTCAATTTAGAAAGAAGAAGAGAAACTACGGAAATGCCAATTTCCAAAGAGAGAGAAGTAATGGAAAAGTTAGGAATATTGAGGAGAAGTTTGGGAGAGCAAGAGAGCGAACTTGCGACTCAAGAACATTTAAATTTAGAAGTATCTGAATTAGATGCTGAAATAGATTCAGAATTTTCTAAGGCTAATGATGAGCATAGTGAAGTTATAGTTCTGGCCAAGCTCAATAAAAAAATATACAAAAAGGTTAGTAACCTTATGAAAGAGGCTTCCCATTTATCTACAGAAGCAGATAAAAAGCATAAAGAATTTGTAAATGTTCGCAAGAAAGCTGATAACCAACATTCCAAGGCTATGGAAATGCTAGAAGCATTAAAATTACACAGAAAAACGGCTAATGAAGAAAGACAAGCCAGATGGAAAGTAGTTAAAGACCATAGAAAGAACATAAAGGATGAGTTGTATAATCCTAAAAAATTAGAATCTGCAGCAGATGATGCCTTACAGCAACTAATGTCTGGCGGTAAAATTAACCTTTGATGGACGCTATAATTCTCGCAGGTGGTTTTGCTAAGAGAATGTGGCCATTAACCAAGAATAAACCTAAGCAACTTCTTGATCTTGCGGGGAAACCAATGCTTGATTATGTATTTGATTCTCTAGATAATCTTGATTTTGAAAGAATTATTGTTTCAGTAAATAGTTTTTTTGCACCTCAATTTCAAGAGTATTTATCATCCAATTCTAAAGATAAGAAAATTGAATTATTTATTGAAGAAAGTAATAATGAAAACGAAAAATTAGGCGCTTTAGGCGCTTTAAATCTTTTATTTAAAAAGAAAAAATTAACAGGTCCAGTTTTCATAGCAGGAGGCGATAATTTATCAGATTTCGATTTAATAAAAATGATCGACCTGTACGAAAAATCGAATTCGGATGTTATTGGTTTATTTGATGTTGAAAATATAGAATTAGCAAAATTATATGGTATAGCTAACCTAGAGGGGAATAGAATCATTGATTTTGTTGAAAAACCATCTTCTCCTCCATCGACGTTGGCAGCAACTGCTTATTGGCTACTTTCAGAATCAGGGATAAATAATTTTTTTACTTACATAGAAGGCGGAGGAGATAGAGATGCAATGGGTAATTTTTTAAGTTGGAACGTTAAGCGTAACCCAGTTTTGTCAGTATCATTTAAGGGAAGTTGGTATGATATTGGTGGTTTAGAATCTTATTCAGAGGCGCAGAACTGGTTAGAAAAAAGACCTTAGGTTTTTTTTAGAACGGCTTTAGTGTTAAGCGATGGCTAGTGATTTATCTATACTTGCAGAAGTTCTTGTCATCAGTTCCTTAATTATTTTATCATTAGGATATTTTTTTTCAAGTAAGGTCCATATTATTTTTGGTAAGAAGTTTCCTGTAAAAATAGGCCACAATTTGAATATAATAGGTTGGTTGCTTCTAGGTTTTTTTTGGTGGATACAAGTAGAGCATTACATTTTAATTAATGATCCAGCAAACGGTTTTTTCTGTGCACTAGCGATGCCGTTTTTCGGTTACTTGGCAATACATGAATACCTAAGTATACGTTGGAATGCTAACTACGAACCTCTCAGATGGCTGGCTGCGATGACGGTTGTTGCTGGAGGAATTTATTTTTTCGTTGAGCGAGTCCCTCTTCTCTCAGGTTGGTTAATCCAAATAGTTGCTGAACAATCAATATGGATATTAAATTCATTTGATATTCCAACATCTTTAGGCAATTTAGATTATGGTGACGGATCAAAATATTACAGACCAGCTTCCAATCATGATGAAGTTCAAATCGCCATTGAAGGCGATGAATGGCGTAATCCTGATTCAGTATCAGTAACTATAGTATTAGCCTGTACGGCTTTACAAAGCATGATAATATTCGTGGGCGGAGTTGTTTGTACTAAGGCACCTGCAGATAGAAGATTTTACGCATTTCTTGCTACAGTTCCAGCTATTTATCTACTGAATTTAATTCGAAATGCAGTTGTAATTTGGTTAACATATGAGCACATATGGGGCGATGAAACTTTTTTCTACGCTCACAGCGTTTTAGGGAAAGTTGGGAGTTTAATTGCCTTAGTATTTCTAGCAATAGCAGTATTTCACTTTTTGCCAGAAATGCAGGATTCCATATTAGGTGTAATTGATTTACCTCTTAGAAAGGCTCCCAATGGCTTGCGAGGACTTCCCTTTGCTAAAGGCATGCCTTCCCAAGTAGCATATCTCTTAGTAACTGGCCTGGTATTATTTCCATTTGGTTTCTTTTCAAAGTCAGTTGAAGAGCAAGGTTTTGATTCAAATCTTCCTCTTGAAAGCATGTATACCTTATCAATAATCTTGTTATTAGTTTCTGTCTTTTTGTTGTATTTTTACCGAGATCCGGAAAGAAAAATTGAGCCTGGAATTGTTAGTCCTGCTGATGGTCTTGTACAAAGGGCAGAAATAAAGAGTGGAATGGTCCGCCTATCAATATTTATGAATGTCCATAATGTTCATGTAAACAGGTCTCCTTTTGACGGGAAAGTTTTGTCTATTAAACATAAATCTGGAGGTTACCTTCCAGCTTTTTACAAGGATTCAGACAAGAACGAGCGTTTGATGACTAAGATAGAAACTTCAATTGGTGTAATGAAAGTAATTCAGATAGCAGGAGTTTTAGTTAGGCGAATTGTTAGTTACGTTAAACCAGGTATAGAAGTTACCAAGGGTGAAAGAATAGGATTAATCCATTTCGGTTCTCGTGTTGATTTATCATTTGAATCTGCAGGAATAGAAATTTTAGTGAAAAAGGGAGACAGGGTATTGGCCGGACAACAGTTGGCAGAATATACACCAATGTCTTCATTATCAGTTACTGAAAAGTTTTTTGAGGCCCCCAAGCGTATTTTGTCAAAATTACAGGCTACACAAAGTGATGAGTGAATTATGATTAATTTAAAAGAAATTTTTAGGCCATTAACTTTGATCTCTTACGCAGATATGGCAACTTTACTAAGCGCTTCTTTGGGTTTTTTAGCAATAACATACATGATTGATGGTAATGAGAAAAGTTACATTGCAGCCATGTTAATTTTGCCTTTTTGTGCAATCATTGATGGAATGGATGGGGCATTGGCTAGAAAGTTTGGTACTAAACACCATTATGGAAAATATCTCGACTCAATTTCAGATTCAATATGTTTTGGAATTGCCCCGTCTATTTTGGTTTATTCATTGTATTATGATTTAGATAAGGGCCCAGCAATAGATATTTTTGATGATAACTTTGACGTAAATTTCAGGTATAATATAGATAATATAGTTGCAATTTCTTCAGCCTTATTAATTGCAATTTTAAGTATAATCAGATTGGCTAATTTTACAATAGGAGACCAAGGTAGTAACGAATATTTTTCTGGTTTACCTTCCCCTGGATTAACTATGTTTATAGTAGTAATTTCAATTAAGTATTCCCAAATTAATGACTATAATAATACACTAATTCCCTTATCTATTGGTTTGGTTTCATTACTAACTGCATCAACTATACCTTATGCTAAAGCTAGAAAGCAATTTAAATTTCCTATACTTTTTGGATTAATTGTACTAATAATAACAATAATTCTTAGATATTTAGAACAAGCATTTTGGCTTACAATGTGGCCTTTAGCATTACTTTTGTACTTAGTCTATTTCTTGCTTCTACCGGGACTAATTTTGAACAAATATTTTGATTAATCTTTTCTTCTTAAGACAATGAGTGCTAAGAGTCCTACAACAGATAAGAATGAAGGTCCAGGAAGTAAAGAGTCTTCTCCTTCTGATGCAGTTTCCTCCGATATGATATCGCCTTCGACTGTAACTGTTAAGGTTACTTGATCTAATATTTCAAAGACATATCCACCACTTGAAGATTCACTTGCAGATAAAATATTCAGTGTGTATGTATATGTTCCAGGAAGAACCTCTCTCGCAATTACTGCTAAAGCTCCCCAATCTAGCGTTTCACCGGCTTTAACTTTTAATGGATATAATTTAGTATCGGATGGAGAAATAGCCAGTCTCCACTCTTTACTATTTTCATCAAAGTAAAGATCAGTATCTTTAGATCCATCTGGCATAATCAATTCAAGTGCAACGTCTACATCAACAGTTCCCTTGTTGTCAATGATAAATCCAGCAGATGCAGTTTGTATTTTAGAAGCTTCAATTGTGATTTCAAAATTTGCTGAATCTAAACATAGATTACTCAAATCAGCGAAGCAAAGAGAAACATCTTGAATTTCTTCAATTGGAGTTTGTACAACTATATTTGATATAGATTTTGCTAATTCATTGCCATTATCATCAAAAATTAATATTTCTAAGCGGTATGTTGCATCAGATGTTCCTAATGGAACATTTACGGTTGCACTTACAACTTTAGCTTCATCAACATCTAAATCAAATATTGCAGGTTCTAATACAACCCAGTTTCCAGCTTGGCTTTCGGCAACTACTTCTATAGATTGTTTTCCGTTTCCGTCACTCAGAATATTAAACATGATGGTATCAGATTCGCCGGGAGCTATTGTTCTTAAGCCAGATCCTTCTCTTCGTAGAGTTACACCAGTTTCTAATTCTTCTACAGAAACTCTGATTGTTTTATCATCCTTTGCAGTTTCGTCACCCCTTGAAGTAGCTTCAATTTCAATATACACATTTCCATCATCTTGGTCGTCAGGAATTGAGATTATTCCATTAACGGTAGCTTCACCATCAGCTCCAATAGTAATTCCGTTTTCTTCAAATTGGACCCATTCACTTTCATCACCTAACACTTCAAGGTCAAATGTATCGGTTTCATCCCCGTTGTTATATATTGTTACACTAAATTCTACATCTTGTCCAGCCACAGATTCAGTGTTTGTTGGACTTACAGCTATTTCTACTTCATAATTTGTAGGATTATCCGTCACATCTATAGTTAAGTCTAAGGTTTCAGTAACGTCTCCAGCAGTTAGAATAATAGTTAGATCATATAAGTCATATTCCGCATCATCTGGTATGGTTATCTGCAGTTCAATGTCTTTACTTTCATTACTTTTCATTTCCATTTGATTTGTCATAGATCCCCAATCTTCAGCAGATCCAACCATATCAAGATAGAATGTGTCAGTTCCAGAGGCTGAGTTTTTGATAACAATATTAAATTCTAATTTTGCACCAGGTTCGCCTTCTTTATCTTGATTAAAAGTAGATATCTCAGGCAGATGAACCATTTCAACATCTAAATCAATTTCTTTATCATCATTTCTATGATTTTCGTCCTGTTTTGTAGTCTGTACAATAATTATGTATTCACCAGGATTATTACTTTCCCATTCCCATTCTAATGTTTCTTCTTCACCGGATTCTAATGGCCCTGTTATCTGTTGATTATTAGTCCAGACTTCGTTCTCTTGAGAGTCTAGAATAGTTGCTTTAACATCGATAGCGGCCTGAGTATCTGAACCATAATTCTTTATTATGCTTGAAAACGAAATAGTTGAATTTTCTTTTGCGTCGGTTTCTAATTTGAGTACTTTAACTCCAACATCATCTGCAGCTGCAGAGGCTCGTAACCAGTCGAGAGCCCTTCCTACCATGTCCTCACGATCGTTTGAAGTATTAACCTTACCAAATGTAAAAGGAGAAACAATTAATCTGTAATCTCCATCATAATGTAAAGACATGTTGAAAACCTGCGCAGCGTCATCCCAGTTTTCCATTCCACCCTCCATATCGTCAGACAAATGACTTGTGGTTCCTCCGTTAGAAGTTAATTCAACATCATCAAAATACCAACCTTCGTAGGTGTCAATAACTCCATCAGCTCCAAATCTCCATTTTAATTTTACATCTTCACCTGAGAAATTTGTTAAATCAAATGTAGCTTGTATCCACCCTCCAGATTGTCCGTAGTAACCAGGTTCTCCATCTAAACCGCTAACTGACTGAGCCGGATATCCTCCATTAGGCTGTATAACTTCCCACGTTTCTCCTCCGTCAGTTGTAATTTGTACGTTTCCTCCATCATAAGCATAGCTTTCACTTTCAGTATCATAGTAGTGTTGGAATGATAGCTGGGGGCTATTTCCAAGTGTAAATTCATCTGAAGTATAAACAGAGTAATCCCATCCATTACCGTACTCTCCATCGCCTTTAGATTCATCCCCTATCCACATTGAATGGGTAGGACTATTTGCTTTTCGATTTGGATCGCTAACAGTATCTACAATATGCCACCAATTACTTCTATCAGTATAAAATGCACCAATAGCTTCATCGTTAGGCCTTATCCAATCAGAATAGTCAGAGAAATATATGCTTGTATCTCCCATATTATATTCAGCATCACCAAATATTTCATCTCCGTCTACTCCGATTAATGGATCAGGCGTTCCGACATTGTTTCTAATGTAATCAATTTTTAAATAATCGTATTCAAAATCACCAGATTTTCTAGGTCCGTCACTTCCATTTAATGCAGTTAAAAATTGTTGTCCCATAATCCAAAGGCTTCCACCTTGATCTAAATATTCACTGATACATTCTTGCCAATTAGTAATATTTCTTTGATTATGATCACCTTGAGTCCATATAACTACATCATAGTTACTCATTAAATCTAAAGCAGGGTATGGCCCTAATTCACCAAATGATCCCAATTCACTATCATAAGGCGTAGTGTAAACATCGTAGCCTCGACTCTCTCCATCAGTAAAGTATTCCTGTAAGGCGAACTTTAATCGGCTATCTATTTTATCTACATTATAGTAGTTGTTATATCCATTATTTTTACCGAAATTTGCATCGACTAACAGAACTTTATCTCCACCTTCTTGTGAATAATAAAATGGGGTTGCAGAGATGCCACTACTGTCTTCAGTTTCAGGATCGTCTCTACTTGTCACGGTTACAGTAAAGGAATGTTCATTTCCAGTAGGCTCCAATGTTGGAGCAATTATAACTACGGTAAAGTTTTGACTTGAGCCTGAACTTAGATAAATAGAACTTACATGAGAAATAATTTTCCAATCATCTTCTTGTTCAGAATCTAAGCTTATGTCGTAATATCCACTATTTTCTCCGGTATTTGTGGCAGTAAAATTAAACGCTACAGATTCACCAGATAGTACATCTTTTGCTTGTTCTTGTACTGCTAAAGCAACATTATAGCCACTTTCAGCTATATCTATATTTTCTTCTTTTGGATTATTACCAGCTCTTTCATCTCCAGTTAACAATGTTTCTACTCTTATTGTATAGGTGCCTTCAGGTCCACCTTCCCATGTCCATTCTAATGTAAAATTATCTTTTGATTCAAGTGTGTCAATAGTTTGGGTTTCGTTGTAAACTTCAGTACCGTCGTCTTTCGTTACTGTACCTCTTATATCAAAATTATCTTGATCATTTGTTCCAAAATTGTAGATTTCAGAAGTAAAGGTTACAGCCCTTCCTGGTTTAGCTGTGCTAGGCGAATCTAGTTCTTTAGTTCCAACATCGTTGGGTATTGGCGGAAGACTATAAACTGCAAAATTATCAACATACAATCCTTCAAGTTGAGTGAAGGTATTAGATTCAAATCTAAGTCTGAATGAGACATCGTCCTCATACTCACTCACATCGCTTTCAAAATAAAGCCATCCATTTTCGTCAGCCCCGTCATATTCACTAGAGTAATCTCCATCATCGCCGGGAAAAGTTTCTAAAAGTTCCCATTCGCCGGATTGATTTATTTCTAAGTTGACAAAATCATTTGGACCGTCAATTGCAAACCATACCATAGCAGACACATATTTTTCAGCACCATCTCCGATGTCAAACGTAGGAGATTCAAGCGAATCATTCAGAGATGCACTGTACGTTTCAGTGCTTGGGTTTCCTAGGTACCACGAATAATCCCCAGAATATGATTTGTTGTTGTAGTAATTCCACTCACTTTCAACAATATCTGCCATCCAGTCGCCGTCGCCATCTTCAAAATCATCTTCAAAGTGAGTTT
>Ga0208390_1000196_pt1 | contig 20037 bp, 27 predicted proteins | sample Knorr_S7_td_Surf_FD_185594 | JGI IMG/M metagenome (GOLD analysis project Ga0208390, IMG submission 185594) | Marine microbial communities from Southern Atlantic Ocean transect - Knorr_S7_td_SurfaceA_ad_6m_LV_A (SPAdes) (version 2) | ecosystem: Environmental > Aquatic > Marine > Oceanic | place...
AACTAGCGGTTGCCAGTAAGTTTATTCAGTCACTCCCATGTTGCGTCCAACGGTTATATTATAACATAAAAAAAGGGGGTTGAAAACCCCCTGTGTTTAAATCCAGTCTTTTCGTTCATGATGTTCTGGAACGACCTTGCCTAGTGTGACGGTTAAAAGACCGTCCTCAAACAATACTTTCTTAACAACTGTATCGTCTGCAATAGTCCATGATCTAGAAAAAGATCTTTGTGCTAGTCCTTTGTGTGCGTAGTCAGAGGTGTCTTTTTCTGCTTTGTCTCCCTCTACAACTAGTTTACCATACTCTGTGTAAACTTTAATTTCTTTCTTTTTAAATCCTGCTAGTGCAATTTCTAGTCTTGATTCAACATTACTAACATTGACCAAATTGTATGGTGGGTAGTTAGTATTAAATTCTGTGTTGAAAAATTGATCAAAGTAATTGTCTAATCCTATGCTGTTTTTAGTGATACGATCTATTAAAGTTGGTAGATCGGCAGCATGATACTTGTGATACTTTTCTAAGTCCATAGTTCTCCTTATTAAGCGAGTGTAAATTGTGTTCCCGAAGGCAACAATACTATTTAACCACAGACTCCACTAAGTGTCTATCCGATATACCGACTAACTTGGTTCGGGTATCCATCCAATCTTTTACATGGTAGTGAAAACCGCCCTTCTCCTCTACTGCTTTTGCCAGAGCATAGTCATTCTGGCCTTCCTCCATCATGTCACCAAAGAAGTGCAACTCATCACTAGTCTCAAAGTCTCTAAGTATTTGACTTTTATTTCTCCCTAGTGGTGCTAGATCTAAACCTGTCTGTCCTCCTATCTGCACTTCTAAGTCTGGGAACTTTAACCTAAGTCTTCTAGCAATCTCTCCTCTCTCGTTAGTTAGTTTGTCCCACTTGACATACTCTTCTCTTTCTATAAAACAAGTATTTGCTCTACCTAGTATGCTAAAGTTTACACCGCCAGGTCTTCTTTCAATATGAATACCATTACGAATAGGAAACTTACTAAACAATAACTCATTCTCTAGGTGTCTTTCTATATCTACAGGTAACTCCCAGTCATCTCTATAGACATTCTTAGTACCCTCATAGACATCACTACCTGAGCAATTGTATACTCTGGTGCATTTGTTATACAAGTATGGTGTTAGTTGTTCTAGTGTCTTGTCTCTGTCACTACCTGTAACTAGATAAACATCATTACGAGTAGCAAACTCTGAGAAGAATGGTAAGAACTCTCCATCAATTTGTTTTCTTGCAGGTGTCAAAGTCCCATCAACATCAAAAATAAATTTCTTCACTCTTCCTCCGTTTTTTTCCTGCCTATATTATACTTTGTTTCTAGTATCCAGTCACCCTTATCTTTATAAGACAATACTTTGATCTGGTTCAACGGTGCTATGTCAGCTATCTGATCTACATTGAGTATACTAATGAGTCCCCAATCAGCAAGCAACTGACTAATACGATTCCTACGCTGCACATCGTTAATAGTAAGGTTAGCTCTTTTTCCATCAAGTGCAAATAATTCTTTAAAGTGGACGATAAAATATCTCCCCTGTTTATGTAGTATATGACAACTTTGATATAATTTCTTTTCTTTGCGTGATGCCACACCAATTCTTGTTAAGGTTTCTCTAACCTTTAGAAAATCATCTGGTTCACTTAATGATACCTCTACCATCTTTTCTGACGACCAATCAACGGTCGGTTCAATCACTACACTCATTGTTTTAAATCAATTATTATTTGTATTTAGTAAATAATTCTTGCAAAAGGACATTTTGACTTTCCTTTCTTAAACAATCTATCTGTCCAACTACCGTTATCCATTGCCTCCTCTCGTTTTGTCTCATAAATTTCTAATATTTCATCTATTATAGCATAATCTTCTATCCTCTGTAAGTCCACCTCTGCATCTAGGTCAGGAGAATGAAACGATAACCTGCATAGAGGGTCACCTTTTTTAAACTTTACTGGTTTTGTTTTATCTACTACTTGAAATCCGATGCTTGCCTTAGACGGCCATGTAGATAGTTGTACCCAACCAGGAACCACTATCATATTGTTATCAAGAGATGTCATAGGATGATCATTTAATTCTAACCATACATCATTGTCTGATGTCCACAACAAAAAGTGAGGAGTGGTCAAATGAAAAACCAGAGTATCTAAATGCTCCTGATTGTAATGTAAAAAATTTGCATCTATTGGTTCATCAACTCTAAACTCATAATCAATAGGTGATGATATTATAAAAGTTCTTTCGTTCTTATGATTAAAACATGGACATCTTTTATATGGCATGCCACTAGAGTCCTTAAACTCAGACTGTTTTATAATGTAGTCATCAGGTGAATCCTGACTCAAGTAATTAATTTTCATCAGTAGATAATTTTAGTCACACCTTTGTAGTATTTTTCCATCTCATATTTTCTATGTAGATAGTCTATTTCTATTTTCTTTCCACTAAGTTCTTCATAGACTTTGATAAATGTGCTCATCATGTGCCAATGTAATGGTGGAATGTAAGAAGGTGATAGGCATACAAATATTTGATCGAACTTATAGTCACCAAAATCATAATCATTTTTAAAACCCCAAGTAAAATTATTAAGATACTTATGTCCATGCATAGTATCCAAAAACTCCTCTGTAGTTTCATTCATAATCCAGTGAAAAGATTTTAATTTTCCCTGTGATTGTAAATAATATCCCCAGTTACCTTCTACTACTCTCTCGTCTTCATCTATTTGTTTTATTTCTTCCTCTGCACTACTTCTGGTATTTGTAAGTATATCACTATGATGATCTATGTTGACTATCTCTATGTCTGTATGTCCCTCTAAACCATATAAAATATTGTCATGGTCATATCCAAAATAAACATCGTCACAGTGTTTCAATGCTCTTAAATATGTTCTTAAACAAAAATCATAATTGTCTATATCAATCTTCTGAGATATAGTTTCAAATACCTCTGGCATTCTAGATTGTAATTGCTTCCATTGAACGACTGGTTGAACATCTGGTATCTCTTTGTTCATACCATTCTTATAGAAGTCGTTGATTGCGGGTGCTGAAATAAAATCTAAATCAATACTGAGAATCTTCATTTTCTTCTTCTCTTTCCACTTCTTTAAATACTAGAAGTGACTCACCTGGTTGTATATTCTCCATCTCAGGATGCACAACCTTCTTAGGTTTTTCCATGTCTCTGACTAGCATGCCAGTCATTCTCCACATAAATGCGAATGTACCACCTACTACTGCAGCGAACATCAAACCGTATATAAAAACGAACATGTCATTCATATTCTTCCACCTGTGTTAAGTTTCTTCTTAATGAACTCTATTTGATCTTTACTAAGGACACGCATTGCTTGCAATGCTTTCTCACTACTGTATCTATAATACTTTTTAACTGCATCTAAATTTGATATCTTGTCCTTCTTTAACCAAGGAGCAAACCTCTTTCTTTTTCTCAAAGAATGCAATAGAAAATCATACTGTAACTTAGGATCTAGGTTAGGATACTTGTTCATCTCATTAGAGAACATAACAGAATCTAATATCCCAGACAAACATTTGTTTATTATGAATGCAGGATATTTTAGTGTGGGATCTTCCTCAAGTAAATTTTCTTTAGTGAGATTAATAGACTTTAACCAGTCTTTAAGTTCCATCTTCATTATCAAAATAATTGGAACAAGAGCACACCAAGTTACGATCACCATAAACATTATCAATCCTTGATACTGCTGGCCAGAACTTGTTAATCTGACCTGCAGGATATGCTGCTTGTTCTCTGGTATAATTATACTCCCATTTGTCAGAAATTACAACCCTTGCTGTATGAGGTGCGTTCTTTACTATCTCAGGTTTAGTAAATATTTCTCTTTTGATCATTGCCATAGCATCTACAAACCTGCGTAACTCATCAAATGATTCTGACTCTGTGGGTTCTACCATCATAGTTCCTAATACTGGCCATGATAATGTGGGTGCATGAAATCCATAGTCCATCAATCTCTTTGCTACATCTTCTGCTGTAACTGGTAAGGATCGACAATCAAATATACATTCATGTGCTATCCTACCATTCTTTCCTTTATACAATACTTTAAACTCTGGATCTATTTGTTGTGCTAACCAGTTAGCAGTCAGTAATGATATTTCTGATGCCTTTCTTAGTCCTGATCCACCCATCATTCTTATGTACATCCAACTAATCAAAAGTATACTAGCACTACCTTGAGTTGCTGCTGATACTCTATGATTGATAAAAGGCACAAGATGTTCTGCTACACCAATAGGTCCTACACCAGGTCCTCCACCACCATGAGGAATACAAAATGTTTTATGTAAATTAAGATGGCATACATCTGCACCATACTCACCAGGTTTACATAGTCCTACTTGTGCATTCATGTTTGCACCATCAAGATATACCTGACCACCATTCTCATGTACAATTCTACAAATGTCTTTGATGGTTGGTTCAAATACACCATGAGTAGATGGGTATGTAATCATAATACATGATAGTTCAAATGTATTCATGATTGCTTTCTTCTCTAAATCTTTTAAATCTATGTTACCTTCATCATCACATTTTATAGGAACTATTTTCATACCTGCCATGATTGCTGATGCAGGATTAGTTCCATGTGCTGATTCTGGGATCAAACATACATTTCTCTTGTGATCTTCTCTACTTTTGTGGTATGATTGTATTGCAAGCAAACCTGCATACTCACCCTGAGATCCTGCATTAGGTTGTAATGATATAGCAGAAAATCCTGTAATCTCACACAACCATTTTTTAAGATCATCCATTATCTTTTGATAACCAAGTGCTTGTCCAGAAGGAATGAATGGATGTAAGTTTGCAAACTCAGACCATGATACTGGCATCAGTTCTGCTGCTGCATTTAATTTCATTGTGCAACTACCAAGTGGTATCATACCATTTACTAATGAGAAATCTTTCTGAACTAACTCATTGATATATCTCATCATATTAGTTTCACTATGATACTTATTAAACACCTCTTGTTGTAACCAAGGTTTTTTTCTAAGAGGAGTGTGCTGCCACTTGTAGTCTTTCATTGCAGGTTCTACATGAGTGATAGTTTTTGGATCTGGTATAAAATCAATTTGTGTTTGTACAATGTCTGCTATCTCATCTAGTGTAGTGCATTCATCAATAGATAGAATAATCCAACCATTCTCATATCTGCAATTAAATCCTTCAACATGCTTATCACTTTTAAATCTAACAGTATCAAAACCTTCCCAATCGTCTACCTTTATACCACACCATTTCAATGCTAATAGCAGCGTTTGTCTATGCCATAGTATTTTACTTGATATTTTTCTCAGACCTTCCGCACCGTGGTAAGCAGCGTAAAAACCTGCCATATTTGCGAGGAGTGCTTGAGCAGTGCATATATTGGATGTTGCTTTGTCTCGTCTTATGTGTTGTTCCCTTGTCTGTAATGCTAGTCGTAATGCTTTATTACCTTGACTATCTACCGACTGCCCTACAATTCTACCAGGAATCTTCCTCTTATATTTTTCAGTGGTTGCAAAGAATGCTGCATGAGGTCCTCCATATCCCATAGGTATACCGAATCTCTGCATACTACCTACAGCAATATCAAATCCCATATCACCTACAGGTTCTATTAATACTTGTGCCATAGGATCTATAGCAACAATTTTTATACATTTATATACATCTGCAACTCTATTAATTGCCAGAGGTTCTCTTATCCTACCTTTGTTATTTGGTAGTTGCATTATATAAGCAAATGCATCTTCAAAATCGTTTAACTTGATAGTGTTTGATAGATCTATTGTTTGTATTTTTATACCTAGAGGTTCTGCTCTGGTTTCTAATACTTTTAAAGTTTGTGGAAATATTTCACTATCCACTAAAAGTTTATCTTTATCTTTAGAACTATTATATGCCATTATCATAGCTTCTGCTGCTGCAGTTCCTTCATCTAATAAAGATGCATTAGATACTGGTAACCCTGTTAGTTCTGTAATCAGTGTTTGATAATTAAATAATGCTTCTAATCTTCCCTGAGATATCTCTGCCTGATATGGTGTATAAGATGTATACCATGCAGGATTCTCGAATACATTTCTTTGTATAACTGGTGGAGTTATTGTACCATAATATCCCTGACCTATTAGAGTTCTTTTGACTACATTTTTTGATGCTATTTCTTTTAGTTCTTTTAGTGCTTGCTCTTCACTACATGGTTTTGGTAAGTCACCATCTCCACGAAGTAAGATAGAAGTCGGCACTACCTGTCTTACTAATTCTTCTAAGGAAGATACACCTAGGTCTTCTAACATTCTGTTCTGTTCTTGTTTTGAAGGACCTATGTGTCTTGAAATAAATTCTGTCATACAATGTAGTTGTTAATTACTAGGTAGTCTATGTCCATTTTTTTAAATGCTTTGATTGCATCTTCTGGGGTTTCTACTATTGGTTCACCGTTATCATTAAATGATGTATTGAGAAGAACTGGAACTTCAAACTTACGAAGTAATGTACAAAGTTTAGGATTCAATTCGTCATTAACAGTTTGCATTCTACATGTACCATCTTCATGAATGATAGCAGGTAGATCTTCTTTTACATCATATGAGTATAGCATGTATGGTGAATCATATCCACGACCTTCTAAGGTTACTCCTGCAAAGGGTCGCCAATACTCTCGATGTTTTACCCTACTATTAATTATATCTTTATTTTCTGCTTTGTGTGGAGACATTAAAATAGATCTAGAACCTAATGCTCTAGGACCATGTTCTGACCTGCCTTGAAACCATCCTATTATTTTATTCTCATCTATTAATTTAGCAACTACCTCACATAACATATCAAAGTCTTCAAAGTAATCTGCATCCTCTGGTACATAATCATCATATGACTTACCAAGTAATGCTAGATTAGTTGGTAGTTCGATAGTCTCTTGTGTTTTATATGCAGCGTAAAGTGCAGCACCAAAATGTACCCCTGAGTCATTTGGATATGGTGGTATATGTAAATTATTAAACATTGGTCTGAGTAAACTATTTGTACATACATTTAAGAAACAACCACCTGCAAGACAAGTATCCTCCTCTAGATAATCCTCTCTTAAGGCACTAACTAATTTTACCAGAGCATCTTCAAAATGTTGTTGTGTATAGTATGCTATATCATCTGCACTATGTCCATCTAATTTTTTAAATACATCATTGTATTCATAGAAGTTGACCCAAGGTGGTTTAAATTCATATCTATCAACATTCCATCTTTTATCATTAGAAAATAAGTATGGCGGTTCTACATCTGGCATCTTACCATAAGCAGATAGTCCCATTACTTTTCCTTCTGGACTGAATGTAGATACATCTATATAATCTTTTTCATCATAATGATATATCAATTCATTTTTATCATTGTAACTATGACTCTTACTTTTTTTAAGATTATATGTTTGAACTGCCATCTCCATGTAGTAGTCACCAAATGAATTTTCACCCTGTCCAGAAAATAAATTAAATGATCTAAAAATTCTTTTCTTCTTATCAAAATATCCTATACTATTATTCTCAAATCCCTTTGTAGATGAGTCTGCAAAGTCCCACCTTGGACTACCCATACCATCTAAGGTAAACCAACTACCACTATTAAATGGTGATGTAAAAACAGTTGATGCTGCATGGCATAGATGATGACCTATGTACCATATCTCAGCATTAGGAAATCTAGATTTTAAAAATGTTGCTATGTCTCCAGATGCAGTAAATGTATTACATAAATGAACTGCTGTTGGAGAGTATGCTATGATATCAATATCTTCTGGGGTTAGATCTTCTAAACAATATTTTATAGACAGTTCTGGATAATTACCTTCTTGTTTATTTCTTGTCAGTCTTGATTCATCTATACTTCTGATGTGTTTTCCATCTACAAATAATGTAGCACCAGAGTCATGTACTCTAGACATATCATCTGCATGATTTCCATTCCAACCAATAGCACTATGCAGACCTAGTATTTTCATAATTAAAAACTAAAAGTTCTTTACGACCTTGTTGTTCTTTCATATATTCACCAACAGATCTCATAGTATATGTATGGTCAAATTCAGCAGAATACCAGTTGTTAAATCTATCTTTAATTAGTTGACTACTATTGTATGATATTAATTGTGTTGCTGTATACTTGTCACACATGGTAGCAAAATAATCATGACTGAATCTTTTATGTAGATCTCCTTTCTTACCACCATATAAGTTATCTTTGATCTCATAAGGAGGATCTAGATAAACAAAAGTATCTTTATTATCTGATAATAAATCTGACCAATCAGCATTTGTAATTTGCCAGTTCTCTATCAACTTACCATATGCTGCTAGTTTTTCAATTCCTCTGTAGGAGAAATTAGATTCTGATGCTTGAGGAGAGAAGGACGATGCTTCAGTAAGACCAGAGAAAGAACACTTATTAACAATATAGAAAGCAGCTGCTCTTTTCTGATTCGATAGTTTCTCATCGTTTAAATCTTCTTTTGATTGAATGAATAATTCTTTAGCAGTATCTCTATCTGGATACATGTTTTTTGTTGACCAGAGTAAGTCCTGTAATCCCTGACCATCATGCTGTAATTCTTTCCAGAAATTAATTAAGGGTACATATAAATCATTTACCCATACATTAAGATGAGGATACATCTTAGTAACATATAGTGCAACAGAACCACCTCCTAGAAATGGTTCTCTATATTCTTTGAACTTACTTAGGTCTGGAAAAACTGTTGCTAGTTTTGTGCAAGCACGAGACTTACCGCCAGGATATCTTAGTGGTGTTTTTAATGACTTCATTGTATTAGTATAACATAAGTTTTTAATTATTTCCACTTACCTGAGTATAAATTTTTACCACTAGATTTAGTGTAAATAATTGGCATAGCTTCGTATGGTTTACCATCCCTATGTAAGATGTTATTTTTATGATCTAACATCTCAAGATTTGTAATATGATTATTAGATCTGTTTTTATCTATATGATTTACTTCTAAATTAGGACTATAAAATTTAAACCATGCCTTTGCCATTATCCTATGTACTAACTTACCATTGTATGTTTGATAACCATCTTCATTAAGATGAAAATCTTTAACTTCTCTGTATAAAGCATTTTTTGGCCTTGCTAATCTACCATCATAAAATAAAACTAAACTACTAGACTTATCTCTATTAAACCATCTCCACTCTGGATGGCATTCCGATATAGGTGGTTTGATATAACCTTTTTTCCAACACCAATGAAAGTAACCCTTAACAGACATAGGAACATAGTTTATAAAATCCTTATCAGCAGTGATGAAGTCTTTGTATAAAAGTTTTTTAACTCTAGTACATATCTGTATCTCTCTAGAGGTAATTAAAACCTCTTTTTTATACAGAAATTTTTCAAATAAAGGAATTCTTTCACCTTTCTTTAATAACTCATACCATGCATATGTTTGTTCATCTTTTTCTCTTGGTTTTCTATCCTTTGGATGAAGCATTGCTCTACTTTTACCAATAGGAAGCACATCGTGAGTGTCTTTATAGAAGGTCACTTAAATTCACACTCCACCATAATTTCTGTTAGTGCTGCTAATAGATTAATTTCTTGGTCAGCAACAAATGCTATCTGGTATTGATATTTTGCAATAATCAATACCGCAGCAGCGATACTAGGACCATCTAAATTACTGTACATAGCATCGTAGACTTTACGAAGCAAAACAGAAGGGTCATTGTCTAAGTTTGCTACAACCCATTTTCTTACAGCAGGGAAGTCTTTTGCTTTCAGAGTTCTAATTAAATCATCAACTCTTGCATCAGTAAATTCTGCTAGTATCGCAGTATCTATTTTACCAGAAACAGAATATCTTTGCAACTCATTTAATACTCTTCTCCAGTCTGGAAAATGTTTGTTAATTAATTGTAAGAGAACTTTCTTGTCAAAGTCAATGTTCTCTGCTGTAAGTATACCAACAATTCTTTGGAAGAAAGCAACTTGTATCTCTGCCTTTTGACTTCCTTTGATAGAAAACTCTACTACAGAACATCTTGAATGTAGTGGTTCAATGATTTTATTCTTGTAGTTACATGTAAATATAAATCTACAGTTTTTATGGAATGCTTCTATATTACTTCTCAATAATAACTGTACATCGTGTGTTGTATTATCTGCCTCGTCAATAATAATTACTTTATGTTTAGTTGTTGGTAGTAATGACATAGTAGAAGCAAAGTTCTTTGCCTGTCCTCTTACTGTGTCTAGAAATCTACCTTCATCTGATCCATTAATTAAAATATAATCACAACCTAATTGTTCGCACAATGCTTTTGCTACTGTAGTCTTACCAACACCTGCAGGACCTGTTAAAAGAAGATTAGGAATCTCTCCTTTGTTTAGGAACTCTGTAAAAGTTTTTTTAATACTCTCAGGAAGAATACAATGTTCAATAGTTTTAGGTCGATACTTCTCAACCCAAAGAAAGTCTGATTTCATAATATAAAGAAAGTGCTTGGAAGAAACAGACGGTTGCTGATAAAATTGTTAAAAATCTTATCAGTTTAGTCATCATGTTCGTCCCAAGGATCAGTGAGGTTTTCGTTATCAAAGAATGCTTTGTAGACACCTATACCTACTAAAGCAAACAATGTAATACCTATTATAGCAGCAAACTGCCCAGATTGCGAGAGTCCACCATAATTACCATGTGGTACAAGTGTGTTATAGCACTTTGCAATTTTTTGTGGATCATTCCATGTGCCAGGCAAAGTGTAAACTGGTGGACATGCTGCTAGTAAATTAATCATAATACCCAATCTGGTTTGCGGGATGGGTCACGAATATAATTAGATGTAACCCAAGGTTTGCTGCTAATGTAATTCTTGTAAGCATCAAAAGTGTTAATGCTTGTGTCATGTTTAAACTCATCGGTCATAGCTCTGACAAACTCATATGCCCAGTAAGGTTCATATGAATCTTTTGGAAAAATCTGCAATGCAGCATTGAGAGTATATCGACAACTGTGTGTCTTTTTGTATCTGTGTGCATACTCATCACACAGTGCAAGTCCATGTCGTAATAACCAATAGAAATGCCTTTGTGCCCATACTGTACAGGGATGGTTGCGGAATGCACCCTTATCTGTTTTGTATGGTTCTCCATTTAATTTAGGTAATGTACCAAATCCATGTCCCCATTTTTTAGATGCTACGATAGATAACATTTGACATGTTTCTAGTGGCATCTTGACAATATGTTTATCAGGTAATACCTGAGCACATTGTACTGGATCTGGACTAGTTACAAAGATGTTCATTCAGATGCTCTCCACTGCTTACGCATCATAACATACGCAGGACTTTTTGCAACATAATCACGAACTTTTTTAAATATTCGAGCGGACTCTGCAAACTTACTGGTCATGTGATCTGGTTCTTGAGGTAGAACTTCTTTAGTTCCCTTCTTATACTTTCTACCAGAATTATGATTAGCATATCGTCTTGCACGAGTGAAACCCATCTCTAAAAATTTACGACACATATCCATACCGATGAAGTCTTCTTCTAACCAGTAATCTAGAAACATGTCAAGGATTTTGTTTGCAGATTTTACTGCTTCATCTGGAGTTTTGAATCTCCAATGAGCACATATATCATTAGTATAAGGGCGAACCAGAAGCACTCCCTGTTCTCCTCTTCCAATACGATAAAGTTGACGAGTTTCCTCGTCTGTAAAATTAAGTTCTTTGTAATTAAGATCATAATCAAATTCCTTCATTACTAAAATCCTTTAGGTTTTTCTTTTGGTATGTCTAGGACTTCTACCCTAGCATCAAAATTAATCATATTACAATGATTCCACCACCACTCTTGAACTTCGTCCCAAGACTTTACAATAAAAGTTGCATAATGTTTAGAAACTATTTTGTAATGATGACGATCATATGGTTCATCACTTGTTTGTTTAAACATCACTCGTATGATGAGTCTGGTTCTAGTGCAATATAATAATCTAAATTATAATCGCTGTTTGTAAATTTAGCAAGCAATTGTTTAGATATCTCTACATCATAAGAACCTGGCAACAGTTTGATATTCTCTACTCTAAAGTTAAGTTCAAATGCTTTGTCTGTTTCTCCAACATGTAAGGAGAACTCATTAGAGTTATCATTCTTACGGTCAGATACTAAAACAGAAATAGTTCTTCCATTACCAATCACTGATAGATCTGGTAATTGATATACAGCAGATGCTTTGAGTAATTTATTTAATTGATCACTGTTGATCTGGAAACATACATCACTTGATGGTAATGTAATTCCCTTCTCAGGTGGTGAGATAATTACATCGGGATCTGCAAAAGCAAATTTAACTTTAGTAGTCAAACCCTCTCTGATGATCATGTAAGTTTCATTCTTTAAATCCAAGTCTGGATCTTTCATAAGACTTACACCATTTAAGAATTGTGGCAAGTCGTATATACCAAAATCTCTCTCAAAGTTTTCATCAACATCTGCCTCGGCAAGTATGTTTTTCATCACACTAATAGTGCGAAGTTTAGAACCTTTCTTTACTAAGATAGATTGGTTGATTGAAGAGAAATTCTCTAGCAGGTCAATAGTTTTTTCAGATAGTTTCATATCCATCGTTGTCTAATCCTTCAAAGTGGTATAATAATACAGCATAGTGTATTATCTTCTGAATGTCAAGCTTTGGTGTGCCTTTCTTGTCATATCTAGAAGCATACTTTAGTATATTACTCCTACAAAATGCAGAGGCATCACCAACAGAATCTATGAGATCTAAAGTTTGTATTTTATTAGAGTAATGTTTGGAATATGTTTTTCCAACATACTCTTTGATACTGTCTAAGATCTCATCTTCATTATATTTGAACTCAGTTTTTATTGGAAATACTTCGTCCATAGTTCCTTCAAGATGATGTGCTAATAAACTCCATGAGTTTGTCATGAATGCCAACCGTAAGGTGAGACAACAGTGTCACTCTTCTTACCGTAAGCAGCAACCTCTGGATCAGGATCTAACCACTTTACATACTCTGGATCTTCAATAGCACAGTCTAGTTGTATAGAACTGTCAAGATAATACATGTCGTAATATCTTTTCTGTATGTCGTTGAACTTTTGTATGCGATAGTCTGGTTCGCCATTTGTTTCTAGAAGACCTTTCTGTACAAATCTGTAAGGGTATCTTTCTAGGATTACTTCTGTTTTTGAATTAGGCATAGTCTTCATAAGTTTTGAATTCGTTGTATGCAGATTTGAAATCTTCTTGACACTCTACAGATGCTACCATAGCAGGTTGGTGCATTGTGCCACGAAATACTAGAACACCTACAGGACCTTGCTCATCTTCCATAGAGAGATAGTCGATGGTGGGTGAGAGTTGAACTCCTTTCATAATTTTTTTTGTTGTTTGTATCCTTATTATAACCGCATATGTGACTCTTTATTGGACAATCGAGCCACTTTTTTTACTGTCACACTATGCGTCAGCAGAATTTCTAGTAGCATAAGAGAATCCACCTTTCTTTGTGAACTCTATTACAGTACTAAATTTATCTAACATATCTGTTTTATGTGATATCACAAATACATTAGCATCTTTAACAACATACTTTATAATTTTTATAAATTCATCCGTTCCAAATCCATCTAGTGATGAATCAAATACTTCGTCTAAAATTAACAGGTTGGTGTTTGCAGAGTTTTTAAACCTAGCAATTTCTCTCCATGTAAAGAGAAGTGCTAGGTCAATACGCATTTTCTCTCCCTCCGAAAAAGATGAGTAGGAGAACTTATCATGTATTGGATTTTGAATCGTTTCGTTAAACTCTTCGTCTAGACGGAAATTTATATAAAAATCCATCATCTGTAAATAACGATTCACTTGCTCATTTATTAGGGGAAGATATTTTTTTATGATCTTTGCTTTTACTCCTCCATCTTGTAATAGAGAGTATGCAAAGTTGTTGTAGTTTATCTCCTCTTTTTCATTAGCAAGATTATCAAATACAATCTCAAGTTCTCCTTTGAACTTTCCTAATTCCTCATGTTCAGTATTTCTGTTTTGTAACTTACTGGTAACAGTTTGAATTTCCTGTTGTAGATCTCCTGTTTGTTGTTGTAAAGCAGAAATTCTAGTATTATTTTGAGAAATGTCATAAGTTAAGTTGCTGATCTCCTTAGTGAAAGTGTTTGATTGACGCTCTCGTTCTCCTTCTTTTCGTATTGACTCCTCCAGTTTCTGATAACCTTCGTTGAGTTCCTGTGCCTTAGATTGAGCGTCTTTAATTCTATTTAACCGAAATGATTCTTCAATGTGTTGGTCACATGTAGGACATGTTTTGTGTTCACTGAAGAACCTTTCTTCTTTAGTAATTCTTGATACTTTATTACCTATCTTCTGTTTCAAAGAACCTAGTTGTTGCAGTCGTTGTGAAGCATCTGATACTGTTTCTAATTGTTTCTGAACGCTAACTAAATTTTCATTTAAGTTTTCATTTTTCTTTAACAATTTGTCTACATCTAACGCAATAATATTAAGTTTTTCTTCTTTTTCATGTATAGTTTCTTTACCTCTCTTGTCTAGTTCTCCTATGAACTCCTCTTGCATCCTTACCTTATCATGTAAGTTATCTTTCTTTAACTCTAAAGTCCTTACAGAGTCCTTGACAACCCTTAGTTTGTCTCTTACTATGTTATTCATAGCAGAGAATATTTTGATGTCCAGAAGGTCTTCTATGACCTCTCTACGGTTAGGACCGTTGAGTTGCATGAATGGTATAAAGTTACTACTACCTAGAATGACTATCTGTGTAAATGATTTAAAATTTAATTTTAGTATCTGTTCTTCCAGAACCTTTTGATTGACTCTATCATCTGCTTCTTTGTTACGCATATTGCCATCTATCTCAATATCAAAAATGTTCGGCTTGATACCACGACGAACAAGATATTGTTTTGAACCAATCTCGAATTCTATCTCTGTCTCTGTACCTTTCTCATTAGTTGTATTGACTAACTGAGTCTTTGTAATCTTTCTATATGGTTTATTGAATAGCACAAAACATATGGCATCTAGCACAGTAGATTTACCTGCACCATTTGCTCCTACAATCAATGTGGTTCCATCATCATTTAATTTTACTTCTGTCCATTGATCACCTGTAGACAAGAAGTTTTTCCACTTAATTTTTTTGAACCGAATCATCCTGTTTTGGAGGTATTACGAAGTCGTTTGTCGAGATAATACTATACTTATAATTATACACCTCACACGCTTTTATTGCAACCTCTTCGTCAACTTCTATAATATCCATTTCTTTTTCTGTCATCTCGGCATATCTAATTGCATCGTCTTCCTCTTCAAACATATACAAGACCTTATCACCTGCAGCATCTTTCACTGCGTAAGCACCCTCACGATGACCCTCTTCAGTGAGTAACCACATTAGTCAACCTCACATGCTTTGTTGTACAGTCCTCCGATAAGTTCTTTAACTCTATTCTTGTCAAGACTAATCTCCGATTCTTCTATAAATCTATTTAACAAATTGATAGTGTTCTCCTCATTCTCTGCATCAAACTCTTCTCCATGTACATAACCATGATTCCAGTCAACACTCTCAATAACTTTTAGATCTTCTACACCTACTGTATTGAGTTTATCTAAAAACTTCTCAAACTCTTTTGGTTTAGTTCTTTTCTCTACTATAACTTTTATAATCTTACCTGCATATGGGGTAGCATCAAACAATTGATGTGGAGTATCTTTATAATAAATTTTATGAAACATCCTATGAGGATTGTTTACAGGTGTTGCCTCATATGTATCTGAGTCCCAGATATGAAAACCACGAGTGTCATCACAATCATTCCAGAACATCTCATAAGGATTTCCTAGGTAGTAAACTGTACCGTCTGTGGATCTAGTATGATAGTGTCCTGTATATACTCTGTCAAATTTATTAAACATATCAGCATCACCACTAGCACCATGACTCTGTGTAAATCCTTTGTATACTGCATATCCATTTAATTCTAGATGACCAAAACATACTTTAGATTTACATGACTTTATTTTTCTTTCTATCTTAGGTCTGTTGTCTTCATTCAACCACCCTATGAAAAGACATTTTGTGTCGCCAATCGTATACTCTGCGTAGTCAGGGATAGTGATGATATTATCATATTCTCGTAATAAAAGATCAATAGAATTGATTGAGTTATTGTTTTTGTAATAGGCAGTATGATTACCCACGATAGTATACACAGTGATACCCATATCTCGTAACCTATCGAAGTAATTTTTCTTCGACCATTCGAGACTCCAGAGATCAATAGTTCTACGGTTGTCGAAAGTATCTCCCATATCAATGACTGTTTTGATTCCTTCTTTTTCGAGGGTCGGGAAGAATACTGTGTCATAAAATTTCTGGAAGTAATCATGGAATACTCGGTTGCCTTTTCGCATACCAAAGTGTTGATCAGTAATAATCGCTGCTTTCATCTATTAGTGTTTTTATACTGAATGTTATCCTTAATTGTATTATAGTCCGAACTCGTCCCTCCTGCACCCTCTTCCACTACCATGACCTGATCGTAACCAGTTCTTTCTATTATCTTGGTTTTTATTTCAAGTTGCTTCTTTTCCTTCTGTATGCGTCTGAGGAAAGCATAATAGATTATCTGTGTAAAGTATGCAAATGGATTATTAGACTTGTTAGGATCGAAATTATGAATGTACTGTACGCAATTCTCTATGCCATCACCTATCATATCCTCTCTGAACATATAGTTAACAAAGTTTGGTTTGTATGACAAGTGTGTTGCTATTTTTAAAAAACACTCGCCAAGATAATTACTGATGGCGGGTGGGTCGATTCCTTTTTCTTTAGCAATGGCACATTTGCTGCGATAGACAATCATTGCTTCTAACAATTCCTTATTATTGACATAATGATCGGATCTTTTTCGTGGCATTATAGTTACCTTTCTGTGTATATTATAACATAGCTTGACAACTATGCAAAATACATGTACAATAGCCTTGTGGGCGTTTCAAGATCATACTGTAGTTGATATTCCAGGCTTATCTATAGCAAATATTTTCTCTAGAGATACTCTAGCGGTGTCTACATTTCCTAACTTACCCATCTTTTCACTAATATTTACACGGTTGGCGGTCGTTGTTTTTCTTCCTAGGTTATAGTGTTGATATGCTGCTACCATCTCATGATCAGGTTCTAGTTCTTTCAATGTAATAATTTTGTCAAATGATAAACGATATATTTCATCTTCTTCTGGAATAGTTATCCAAGGAACTAATCTAACTAATGTATTTGTTCCTTTATGAGTCAACTCTACTTTTAGCGGTTCGGCAATAAAGAAGCAAGGTTCTATACCACTATCATCCATAGTGGTGACTGCTATTATCTCTTCACCAGAAATTAATTTAAAAACAAAATAGGTATCTTCTTTTTTCATTGTTTCTCCTTTAATGAAACTCTGACAAGATCATAATTAAAGTGTTCTTCATTATATATTTTAATTCTTTCTAGTAGATGATTCAATGTGTAATTCTTTTTTGTCTCTAAGTTTGGTAGAGTTACTCTACAATCATCTGCTATATCATACAAAGTTGCTTTAAATTTATTAGATCCTTTCCTTAGAACCCTACCAATACTTTGTAGATTGCGTATTCTACTTTTGCTAGGAGATGCAAAAATGACATTATGTAAGTTCTTAATGTTAATTCCTGTAGAAAAAGTACCATAAGAGGCAACAATGATTGCATTTGATTCCTTCTCCGTTATCTCACGAACCTGTTCTCTATCTTCAACATCAACTCCTCCGTGTATAAAGAACACTTTACGATCATTAACTGTATTTATTAGATCGTATATGATCTGACCGTGGGTTTCTACCCTACTATACAGTATTAAGGTATTACCTTTAAGGTCTAACGCTAGATTTTTGATAAAATTGTTTCTTTTTTCATGTGATATAAGGTATTGTATCTCTTCTTCATAGGTATCGAAGCATACTTTACCACTCATAGGGTGTTTTAGTAGTATAATTTTAGCATTTAACTTAGCAAGATACCCCTTCTCCATCAATTCATGTGTCTTAACTGTCTTATATGAAGGTCCGAACAGTCCTTCTAGGACAAGTTTATGTGTTTGTGTGCCATCTAGTGTGCCTGTAAACCCATAACGATACTTTGCTTGATGCAATTTAGTCATAATTTTTACGAGGGAAGCAGACTTGAACTGATGTGCCTCGTCACCTATGACAACTTCAAACTTCTCAAAGTATATCTTAGGAAGTTTATAGATAGATTGCCAGGTGGTAATGACAACTGGAGTATCTACTTCTTTCTCACGACCCGCATAAATTTTGGAGCAATATGTATCAGCATCCCAACCGTAAGATACGAAGTCCTTATGCATCTGCTCTACCAGAGATGTCGTTGGAACAACTATCAGAGTCTTTTTCTTTTGCTCTGCGAAGTACCTCACTAATGAGTAAATCATCAACGATTTGCCAGAGGCTGTTGGGCTTATCAGTAGTCTTCTGTTGTGTCTTAGAGCATCGTATACTCCCTCAATTTGATAACTTCTTGGAGGAATCTTAGATATAGCATTCATATAATCCTTGACACCTTCCATAGAAATCATATCATTGACTTCAAATGGAGTGCCATAGAACTTACTGTCTTCAAATTTATAATCGTAATTATGATTCTTACAGAACGATACTATCTTATCAAGTAATCCAACATATATCTCTCCCTTTTGTAAATTAAATAATCTTATCTTACCATCCCAGTGTCTATTCCTATACTGTGGCATGTACTTTGCACCAGGTATATCAAATGTAAATTGGTCAGACAACTCATGAGCAACATGAGGTTCTGATACAATCTTTAAATAGACTTCATTCTTTTTTGAGATAATAATGTCTGACATCATCCTGATAGTTTTTGCCAATCAATAATATTCTTTAATTGAAACCCTCTACTATTAATCTGTTTGATAATATCCTCTAAGTATGTTAACATTACATCGTAATATCTTATCTTTAATACTATGGTCTGCACCTTATCGTCAGCATCCATGTACCTTTTTACTGAATCTTTCTCTCTTACTTTATATGGAAACGGTTCGGCCTGATACACTGAGGGGTCGGATTTTCCTGTGTAATAGTTGTGCCTGTCTAGTTTAACCTTAGACTCTTGTGCTATTGCCTTCTCTTTTAATAATTTTAGAGCATTGTAAACATCCCAATACTTTGCATGTAACATTGGGATCTTTGCTGCTTCGTCGTGTATTTTAAATTGATCAATCTGTGAGTCAGTTTCCCACATACTTTGTATAGTTTCAAGATTCATGTTGTAATAGATGATGTTCTAACCCTAAACCTAGTGTCAAGGATTTCATAGATGAGATATTTGAATGTAACTGTTGCTGTAAAATATGAGTAGTCAGTCTCACCTGCAGTAAATTCCAAAGTAGATAAGGATATTGGAAATAGATCCTTAAATTTAATGTATGACATAGGAACAAAGTTACTATTTAAAACTGTTAGCGTTCCATCACTAAATTGTTTTAAATCATCAATTTCCCCACGGTCATTAACTAAGTTTGTAAACTGATCAACAGACTTAGGATAACCTAATCCGTAAATCCAGTTATGGATTTCTAAGAAGTTTTCCATGTTCTCATCTACTAAAAATTGTAGAGTGAGATCTTCAAACTGTATCTGATCGCCTGGTACAGGAATTGCTTTTAGATAATTTCCTACATCAATATTTCCCAACTGTATGCCAGGTATTCTGGTTGAATTGGAAAAGAAGTCTACTTTTGGTGCTCTAGCAAGGTTGAACTGAAACCCAGATGGAGACAGAAAATTCCTAT
>Ga0208390_1000199_pt1 | contig 19937 bp, 16 predicted proteins | sample Knorr_S7_td_Surf_FD_185594 | JGI IMG/M metagenome (GOLD analysis project Ga0208390, IMG submission 185594) | Marine microbial communities from Southern Atlantic Ocean transect - Knorr_S7_td_SurfaceA_ad_6m_LV_A (SPAdes) (version 2) | ecosystem: Environmental > Aquatic > Marine > Oceanic | place...
CCATCATTTATTCCATCATTATCAGAATCTGAGTCTAAAGGGTGTGAACAAAACTTTCCATAATCTGAGAATAATCGGCACAATATTTCGTCATCGTCTTCAAGTCCATCTCCATCCGTATCTGCAGAAAGAGGGTCGGTTCCGGTATTTTCGGTACTCACATAAATGCCAGTATTTGTTTCGGCTCCATCAGGTAGTGTGTCGAAGTCACTATCTGGATTATTTGGGTCGGTCCCAATCCCAATCTCATATTCATCGCTTAATCCATCATCGTCCGTATCGCTCATCACATAATCAGTTCCAGGCTGAGTTCCATTTCCAACTACAGAGTCATCGTCTCCTGTTGTTGTACCTCCGTTAGCATCACAAGTAGGACAAGTAGTCGACGATGTTGGTTCAAAAGTAAGCCATCCTATTTCATCGAACAAAACTTCTGCATATGCATGTCCATTCAGCATAGTAATGATTCTTGTATCTTCTTGAATTTGGTATCCAGTACTTTCTCCGTATCCACTGTCTTGCCATGCTTGAGGAGTAATAACCTCACCAGGGCCATTTCCTTCTACATACCTCGTAGGGATTCCACTAATTCTTGATAGTATTGTGAAAGCAGATGCGAAATTAGTACACTTTCCGTCAGTACCTTCATTTCCGAAAAGGAAAAAATCTACGAAATCCTCACCATCCGGAGTTAAAGTACCATTAATATTATAGTAATAATTACTTCTTAGATAATACATTATAGCTTCGGCTTTTTCGTAATCAGTTTCTCTTCCTGCAGTAATAGAAGCAGCTAGATCATAGACGTCATTATTTGGTCCATCTCTGATGGGAAATTGTGGCACCTCTGTAAATTCTGATGGAAAATTACTTGGAGCGTTTGCAGCCCGCTTTACACTTTCAGGAATGTTATATTCAGTCATAGTAAAAGTGTAAGTTTGGGCGTATCCGTCAACCTTTAGATTAAAAGAACTGTCCATTGTGACACTATTTCCTATGAAGACATTGTTGGTGTACAACGATGTGGATAAGTATCCTTGAACTGGCATAATCCAAGTCATTGTGTATTGATGCTGTTCACTTGTAATATCAGGATGAGTAATCAGATAATCATAACTGTAAGGGTTTGACCCAGTTGACCAATAACCAGGATTATTTACAACGCCAGTCTCTATTTCGTACTGCTCACATCCAGGAGCTGGACACCACTGGCTCCTATCGTATGTATTTGTGTCTGGATTATATCCATTATCGTAAATTGTTTTTGCGACAGTTCTCCAGTATTGGGGATTTGATGTAGGATCATCACATGTATCGCATGTAACTGTAAATTTTACTGCAGCAAGCATGGCTAGAGGATAAAATCCTTCCAAGCCCCCCATTCCGTTAGAATCTGGCTGAGGTGTCCAGTCGTTTTTATTTGACATTTCTTCAGCCCATTCTGGGAGTGGAGGATCTTGGTCTTCCTTATCAGGTATCCCATCACCGTCACTATCAGGATTATTTGGATCTAGATGGTCTATCATATTCTCATACATGTCTGGAATTCCGTCACCGTCGGAATCCATCATTTCTTCTTGATCGGAAAATCCATCGCCATCTGCATCAGGATCCATACAATTAGTAATTCCATCTCCATCTAAATCGCCTTCACAATCATACAAATCCTCCATACTGTCAGGAATCTCGTCTAAATTTTTCAAATCTTCCCACATCTGTTGTTCCATTAAATCAGATATTCCGTCATCATCCATATCAAAATCGTTAGGATCAAACCCTAGCGCGATTTCATAGTCATCAGATAATCCGTCCCCATCACTATCTCTCATAGGAGGGTCTGGTATTCCATCACCGTCGATATCTTTCTCTGCCAAAGGGTCTTTGTCAATGCTAGAGGCACGGGATAAAAATGGAGAATATGGTAGCGCAGTAAGTAGTAAAATAACAACAATCAATGCCTGATACTTTTGTCCGCGCATAATTAGCTCATATACACAGAAGTAGGCATCATTAAATCGTTTGGTCCAAAATAATGGCGCCCGCGCCGGGATTTGAACCCGGGTCCTCAGCTCGACAGGCTGAGATGATAGGCCAGGCTACACCACGCGAGCACGGAAATATACCGTAGCACTTTCTATTTAGAGTTTAAGGTAATTTTTACATTCCCATATTAAGCCTGAATGATGGATTTCCAGCTTCTGCATTTCCAAAAAAATCTTCAGATTCGCCCTCTTCCATCATGGCTCCAACTAACACTCCAACAGTTTCTTGTAGAAATTTAAGTTCAGTTTGTAATTCATCAATAGTTTGTTGTAATTTTTTAATTTCTTCAGATTCTTTCGACACTTAACACCTACCCTAATGTACCTTATAATGTTATGTATCTAAAATTAAAATTTAGATTTCAATATAGGCAATATCTCGAACAAATCACCAACAATTCCATAATCTGCTACTTTGAATATTGGGGCGTCAGGATCTTTGTTGATTGCAGCAATACATTTAGATCCACTCATTCCTCCCAAGTGTTGAATTGCGCCTGATATTCCGATCGCAAGGTATAACTCAGGAGCAACTGTTTTTCCGGTTTGTCCTACCTGGTGTGAATGAGGTACCCATCCAGCATCAACAATAGCTCTACTAGCTCCTGCCGCAGCTCCCATACTTTCGGCCAATGGCCTTATCATAGAATCATAATTCTCTGCATTTTCTAGTCCTCTTCCACCGCTTACAACTATGGCTGCTTCGGTTAATTCAACAGTTCCTGAGCCTACATTTTCAATGTCGGTTGTGTTAAGTGTAGACTCAGCCATTTCTCCGGAATAATTTTCTACACTACCAGACCATGCTTCTCCTGCTGGGTATGCATTATTTCGAATAGTTGCTACAACAGTTCCAGTAGGATTTGATTTTGCAAGAACTTTACCAGCAAAATTAGGCCTTACAAAGCCTTCATTTCCAGCCTCTAAACAATCTCCAAGGTATCCGCAGTTTAATTCTGCAGCTAATCTTGGCCCCAAGTCCTTACCCATTGATGTTGCTCCCATAATTATGGTCTCAATATTATGCTCTTTTACTACATGACTGGCTACAGATGTATATTTTACAGGATCATAATTTTCTAGGCTTTTATCATCAGCCATTATAATTTTACCAACAGATAGCTTCATTCCAGCTTCGGAGATTCCGCTTCCCATAACTAAACCAGTTACTTCGCCCATGCCTGCGGCTACTGCAGCGACTTGTTGCGAAATATTTTTAATTTCAGAACCATCAGCTTCCCCAATGACTAAAACATTGCTCATATTACTTTAGCCTCCATTTTTAGTTTTTCAATCAATTTATTGATTTTCTCCTCGGCATCTTCGCCCTCTATCATTTCTCCACCATCTCTGGCTGGAGGTAAACTGGATTCTGAAGTCAAAGCATCATTACTATCAATTGAATCAACACTTTTGTTTTCAAAGGGTTTCCTCTTTGACATCATAATGTCTTTTAATGCAGGAAACCGTACTTTAGTCATATCTTTCTGGCAAGTAATGACTGCAGGCGTTGAAGTTTCAACTGTTTGCAGTCCCCCTTCAATTTGTCTCTTAGCTTTCAAAGTTCCTGAATTGTATTCTAAGCTAGTGACGCCAGAAATATTTGGCATTCCCAGCATTTGTGCAACCATGGTACCTGTTGCAGCTTGGTAATAGTCAATTCCCTGAATACCACATAAAACTAAATCGACGTCTAATTCTTTTATTGCATCAGACAAAACCTTGGCGTTTGCGAGTGGTTTATCGCCTCTATATCCTTCTTGTCTTAGAACCACAATTTCATCAGCACCAATTGCTAGCATTTTTCTCAAATCCGTGTCGATGCTGTTATTCTCAGAAAATAAGCTTAGTAGAGTAACTTTGCCGCCCTCGGCTTCTTTGAATTGAACCGCTTGTTCAACAGCAAATTCGTCATATGGATTTACCATATATTTGAAATTCTGGTCATTAAGTGCCCCATCATTTACTTCTAGCTTTGATTCGGTATCAGGTACCATCTTGATTAATACAGCTATGTTCATTTTATTCCTCTAGATTTTCTAACATTATCTCGGAAATATCTTTCACAGTTCTTTGTTCCTCGCCTAATGTTTTCAAGCCGTCACTCATCATCGTCATACAGAATGGACAACCTACTGCTACACAGTCTGCACCGGTATTTACAGCTTCCTTTGCCCTTATTTCATTTACTCTTTTATCAGCATCTTCTTCCATCCAGATACGGGCGCCTCCTCCTCCGCAACAAAAAGATTTTTCTCTTGATCTTTCCATTTCAATAAGATCGCCACCAATGGCCTCTCTTGGTGCTTCAGTTTCTCCACCAATCCTTCCTAAATAACATGGATCATGGAATGTAACTTTATCTCCATAATCTTTTATTTTCAGTTTCTCTTTCTGTTTTAATTCATTAAGAATTTGGGAGTGATGGTATACTTCGTATTTGCCGCCATATTTTTCATATTCTTTTCCGATTGTATGGAAACAATGTGGACAAGCAGTAATAACTTTCAATGTTCCCAGAGAATTCATATTATCAACATTCATTTCAGCCATCATTTGAAACATAAACTCATTACCAGCTCTTCTTGCAGGGTCCCCATTGCACATTTCCATTTCACCCATAATTGAGAAATCAACACCTGCTTCTTTCAGAAGTTTTGCAGTAGCTCTCGAAACATTCTTATTTCTTTCATCAAATGATCCTGCACATCCAACATAGAATAAGTATTCTGCAGGTTCACCTATTTTCAAATCTAATCCTTCGGCCCAGTCAGCTCTTGTATGTGCGCCTAATCCCCAAGGGTTTGAATTTCTTTCTAGATTGTTAAATAGATTTTGTAATTCTTCAGGAAAATCAGAAGCTTCCATAACGAGGTGACGTCTTGTATCAGTCAATTTAGGTACATGTTCAATGTGTACTGGGCAAGCATTTACACACGCATAACAAGTTGTACACGCCCAAATTGCCTCAGGACTAAATCTGTCAACTATAGTTTCATCAGGCGCTTCTCCAGCTAAAAGCAAGTTTCCGTGTTCTTTTCCGTAATTTTTAACATCCATTATAATTTGCATCGGATTTAATTCTTTACCACTATTATATGCAGGACAAACGTCTTGACATCTCGCACAGGCAGTACAAGCCCATCCATCAGATAACTGCCTCCAAGTAAAGTCTTCAAATTTATTAACTCCTAAAGTTAGATTTTCAAAATCTAGATCATCGGTTTTAACAGCCAAGTCATCTTCATCAACTTGCAGTGGAATCATTGTTCCCATTTTTTCATGATCCTGAAACATTACATTAGGTATTGTTCCAATTAAGTGTGAATGTTTTGTTTGAGGGATTTCAATTAAAAATCCACCGATCAAAATCATATGCAACCAATAGCTTACATCAACAATTGTCTGTAAGGTACTAGCGTCTATGTCTTCCATTAATTTAGCGAATAATACGCCTACAGGTTCCCAATAATTGTAGTGACTTTCTTCTCCGAGCATGTAACCTGCCTCTACTATGAAAGCAGTTATTACAATTCCTAGAATGGCGAATAGAATCATAACGCCTTCTATGCTAGAGTCTTTCAGTTTTTCAGGCCTAATTACTAATCTTCGGTACAGAGCTACCAGCAGCCCTATCCCAGCCATCAGGTAACCGATATCAACTATTAAATTCCAAATATTTTCTAGATAAATAATTCCCAAAAATTCTGCGAATAATCCTCCAGTCCCAAGATCAATTACATCGCTTACAAGCATTAAAAAACCCCAGAAAATTAATGCATGGGCGTATCCCGCTACCTTATCTTCAACAACCTTTCTTTGGCCAAGCCAGTCGGTTAAGAATTCTTTCATTCTTTGATTCCAGGAATTAAACCTGTCATCGTCTTTTCCTAATCTAATTAACTTAACAATAAAGCCAACTTGGTAAACATGAGCACCTATTGCAATAGCTGACCATATTAACAAAAAGACGTACCAGCTTATTCCAAAATAATCATGAAAAGGTGTCATTGCGTGTAGATTCTATCTTCACGCCGTATATTTAAGTATCACCCAAATCAACATTTATCTTAAATTTAGCACCGTCTTCAGCATCTAAATTCTTTCTTAAAAATGTAGGTGATATAATTTCTACCACTCTTTTGTAATGGGTACGTTTAGGTGAAATAATTGCGCAATTTTTTACAATTTCTCCATCTTCAGTTTCCAAAGTACACTTAAAGATCCAAGCTTTACCAAAGGTTCGTCCCTCTTCTTCAAAACCTTCAATTAAAATTCCTTCGGCTGCTTTCATAGCCTCAATCTTCGGGACTTCGTCATCGTTTAACCTTAGATTGAAAGTTCCTTTGAATGGTTTCCAGTTCAATTTCTTATCAAATTGTTTCATGTACCCTTCCTTGGATATGTAATAGCCTCCCTCGCCTAATCCGGTTTCTAAGGTTCCAACCATCTCTACATTTTTTTCAGTGCCAAATATCAAGCCATATTCTGTGAATTCCTTTCTTAAAGTAGCGAGCCCTTTATCGTTAATATTAACAATTTGTCCACCCTGAGCATACTTTTTTTGAATATATCCTTTTTTTTCAAGATTTATTATGTGTCTTGAAGCTGATTGCTGGCTAATTTCTAACTTTTTGGCTAACTCAGCTGAGGATATATGTACAGAGTGCCTAGTTCCTCCCTGTAATGCCAATATTTTTAACGTTTTCAATAGGATCGGGCGCATATTTTTTCCTTTAACTTAATTTTTACAAGTTACTAATTTATGAGTATTCATGTGGATATTAATAGGTATTTCATATGCTTTCCAATCGGGAACGGGCCATTTTTTCGTCAATTGTTGTATCAATTAGCTTTTAATACTACTCTACCTAAGAAGGTGAAGGTGTAAATTGACATGAACACAAACAAACTACAAGTTTTTGTTTTTGCCATGCTCTTCGTTGTCGGTGCTTTCACTGGCTGTGTTGAGGATGATGATGATGAAAGCTCAACAACGACAACAACAACGACAGACGATGGGTCTGGAAACGAAACTGTAGTAACAACAACTACAATTAAGATTGGTTTCTTGAACCCTATAACAGGACCACTAGAGCCTGATGCAGCCGGTTTCAAATGGGGTGTAGATCAAGCTATTAGTGACCTAAATGCTCACTTTGCAAGTGAGAACACAGTATTCGAAGCTATAGAATTAGATTCAGGATGCAGTGGAGATGTAGCAGGACCTGCAGCACAAACACTAGTTGACTCTGGTGTGGTAGCAGTAGTCGGTGCAGCATGTTCCGGAGCTTCCATGGGTGCTAACGCTATTTTGTCTGCTGCAGGAATTCCAATGATTTCCTACGCTAGTACAAACCCAGGTCTAAGTGACGAAGCTGTATACCCACATTTCTATCGTGTAGTTCCAAGTGACGCTATTCAGGGTCCAGCAGGAGCTGCTATGATGGCAGATGCAGGTGTAGCTAACGAAAGTTTAGCTATTCTACACATGACCAACGACTATGGATCTGGATTAGCAGATTCTATCAAAGCAGCTTGGGAAGTAGATGGTAGCTTATGTTCAGCAGGAATGCAAGGATATGAAGAAACCACAACCAACTTTGATGCAATGGTAGCAAATATAACTGATGCATCAGACTGTAATGCAGTATATCTTTCCTCATACATCACAGATGGTGCAGGAATTTTGGAAGCATTGGCTCAAGCAGGATTCACTGGACATGTGTTCGGTGGTGACGGACCAGCCGGTATCGGTCTTTTCGAAAAATTGACTGACAATGCCACAGCAGTAAACTTCACTGTATCAGCACCTCGTGCAGGTACAACCTTTGGAGATTTCGAGGCTAGGTACGATGCTAACGCAACAGAAGTAGGAAGTATCAAAACATATGTTTTGACAGCTTACGATGCAACTATGATTATTGGAAAGGCAGCAATGGCTGACGGAACAATAGTCGAAGGTATCGAATCTGTTGGAACAGGATACGAAGGAGCATCCGGAGTAATCAATTTCCTCGCTAACGGAGATATTGGTGGAAACGGATATGATTTCTGTACCTACGGTGGAGATGATACAGCAGGAACATACACCTGCAGTAAATTCTGGACCGCAGAGAACGGAGTCGAGTCAGCATAGATAAGATCCAAACCTAGTTTGGAAAACGTAAGAGCGCTGCAGTGGGTCTTCGGACCTACTGTGGTGTCACACACGTTCCCATGAAGATTTAATTTTTTTATGTCGGCTTTTGTACTGGGAACGTGTTATTAGGTTTAAAATGATAAAAGCTGACTTAATCAATTTCTGGAACTCGCTTTCAATCGTAAGACAAAGAGTAATACTGGGGTTTATTTTTTTTTCAGATTCATATATAGGCTTAACTTACGGAAAAGGTTCTCTTAATTTTGTAGATTTACTATTAGGTGGAAATTTACCATCTGATTTTGTTTGGTTACTCCAAACATTTCAGATGATTTGTGTTGGTTTCTACTTTGTTAAGATATTGTTTGAAAATGTTCCGCCGTCTAGGACACGCACAACTATGATGTGTATGTCTCCATTCTTACTCATTCTACATGTACTATTATCACTTAATATTTTACTATCTGGCCAAGGATTAGTGGCTAATTTATCATTTAATCTTGGTACAATAGGCATTTCAACATTAACTTGGTCATCAACATACCTTGCAATTGCAGTGGGATGCACTTTGACCTACAGTGTTCAAAGGTATGGTAATTTTGCTCAGAGTGAATTCTTCATGCTAGGAATGTATGTAGGAATTGCCTTTATGTGGACAGATTGGCTTTTCCCAATCAGTGAAGCACCAGCAGATGATATGTTAGTATGGTCTCTATTTGCATATGTTGTAGTGGGAGCTTTTATTTTAACAGGAATCGCAGGAATAATTATCGATCGTTTAGTTTTCAAAGGATTCAGAGATAGCAAATCATCTCCAGATGTGATGATGATAGCCTCATTAGGAGTAGCTATGATTTTGCGTTCTCTTGTATATCTTCGATTTGGTTCTAATACAAAGCGTTTGGTTCCAGACAAGGATTGGATGTCTGGAGAACAGCGCTGGGAAATTCCTACCTATATTGTGAAATTAAATTTAGGTAACTTAAGTTGGCCAGTTATTGATTCAGGGACTACAAATTATCCCTACGATAATGCCTTTCTACCTATCATTATTTTCATCAGCGTATTCTTGTTAGTTTTACTTCTAAATTATACACGTTTGGGCCGTAGAATGAGAGCCGTTGCAGATAATCCTGAATTAGCAGCTAGTAGTGGAATTAATGTTGAACGAGTCCAAATGACTAGTGCTTTTTTATCAGCAGGAATTTCAGGTTTAGGCGGCGCTGTTTTCGGTTTAACGGTATTATTCAGTCCTCAAACGGCATTTACTCTTCTTTTACCAGCTTTTGCAGTGATTGTTTTAGGTACAATAGGTTCAGTTCAGGGAGCTATTGTTGCTTCATTAATAATCGGATTTGTTAGGGCAATATCGGAACCTGTTCTTTCAGGAATTGGAAATCCTCTTGAGAGAACCAATTATTATGCACTCGCAGGTGTGACTCCCTACGCAATAATCATAGCAATTTTGCTAATTATGCCCGAGGGTATCGGTAAAGCATATCAAGAATGGAATATCGAAAGGATAAGGAAAAGAGCCTTAAACAAAGTTAAGAGAGATAGCAATAGGTCTTCTATTTTGGGCGTATTATTTGGTTGGGCCGGAGCTCACCATATAGATCAAGGAAGAAGTTCTAGAGGTGTCACGATGCTCGTTTTGAGTATCAGCTCATTCGCTCTAGGTAAATCACTTTCATTCATACGTGATAACTCCTTTGCAGGTAAAGGTGCAGTTCTTCCTCCCGAAGGCCTTAACTCGAGCATGCATTCTGATTGGATATCAGTAGTTGAAAGAGAACAAACCTTTATTGAGTTTTTAGGTGTTTTTGGAGACATATTATGGCCTTGGGTTCCAATATTTGTTTGGTTGTTTGCAATTTATGAATCATATTTAATTTATCATAATAAATATGTTGATTTGCTTCATAAACCAAAATCAATTACTATCGATTATCTAGATTCGATTAATTTACAGATATCCAATTTTCTAGTTTCGCTTCAGAGTAAATTTACAGTAACTTCTGGAGGGGCTAAATATGTAGATAAGATAAATGGTTTAGCAAGTAAATACAATTCAATTTTAAACGATAAAGTAGGTGAAGTTTCTTCAAACTTTTTTAATTACATTGGAGCAGAGCATGGCAGAGAATCTGAGAATGGCTCTAGAGTAATGTTTGCCGCTTTACTTTTATTTTTAATATACATAGTATACTGGCTCCCATCAATAACGGATTTTACCAAACTTCTCCAGGTATCTAATTTTTTAGTTACACTATCTATATTCTTGTTGCTCGCATTTTCACTAAATATTCATACTGGAATGACAGGATTGGTTAACTTTGGAGTTATTTTCTTTGTTGCTATTGGAGCCATTATTGTCGGAGTTTTAACTGCACCTAGTGATAACTTTGGGTATGACTGGGATATAGTTCCTGCAATAATTGTAGCAGTTATATTTGGTGCGATATTTGGTTGGCTTCTTGCTTATCCCACAGCTAGACTGAGAACAGATTACTTTGCGATTATTACGATTTCTCTAGGTGAAATAGTAAGAATTTTACTGATGGGTGAGCCTCTTCTTCGTACAGGAACAAATGTTTCTGCAGTAGGCGTTCAAAATTATCCATTGCCTCTTCAAAAATGGTGGTTCTGTGGAGATGAAGCTCCAGTATCCTCACAAGGAACTGAGTACTCGCCTTCAGCCTGTGCTTCAAATGCAGAACTTGTTCCAGATAGTCCAGCTAGAAAAGCGGTGGAATATTTTGAGATGATTGGATTAGACTTAGAGGGTAAAGCAGTTCCTTACATGTTTCTTTTATCTGCAATCACACTTACTTCAGCATTAATTGTTTGGTGGTTGCTAAATATTCTATTTAATTCTCCATGGGGTAGAATCTTAAGATCTATTCGTGAGGATGAAGAAGTTGCACAGCATCATGGACATGATATTTTTACTCACAAAGCTAGAAGTCTAGCATTAGGAGGTGCCATTGCGGCTCTTGCCGGAGCATTTTGGGCATGGAAATTGACTGGATTTCAACCTAGCTTTATGTCGCCTGCTAAGTCAACATTCCTTGTTTGGGCTGCTTTCATAATTGGGGGGGCGGGAAACAATAGAGGAATGCTAATCGGTGCTATGGTAATTACGCTTACTGAATTTTTGTTTAATGTACTAGTGGCTGCACAAAGTAGTCCAGACCTTGCTCTTGGAGATACAGCTAGAGTAATAGATGAAAATTTTGTATGGATGATAGAGTCTCCATTGGAGATTTCATCTTACCTTTTAATTTTTTCAATTATATTATTTGTATTCAAGAGGTATGGAGCCTCTGAAACATTATTTTGGTTTTCATTCATATTTATGGCATGTCATTTTATGTTTGACCAACGTTCAATAGATTTAGTTTTCCCTGAAGTGCTAGGCGGAATTCAGGTTCAAATGACCTATGTGAAATTGATGCTGATAGGCTTACTAATTATGGTCTCATTGAAATATAATCCTAAAGGTTTACTTCCGGAGGTGCCTTACAGGCCAGAGCGACCTGTGGTCCCTGCAAGCTTCTCTAAAGATCAAGCCATTGCGGCAATTCCTGATTACGATGAATTAAATGATGAGGAGGTGAATACTGACGATGAATAAAGTTCTGAAAGTTGATAAACTAAGAAAAGAATTTGGAGGGCTTGTAGCTGTCAAAGATGTTTCCTTTGAAGTTAATAAAGGAGAATTTATTGGTCTTATTGGGCCCAATGGATGTGGTAAATCAACTACATTTAATTGTATAAGTGGTTCGCTAAAGCAAACCTCGGGAAAAGTAGATTTTTTCGGTACTGATATATCTGACTTACGGCCAGATGAGATTCAGAAAATAGGTATGACTAGAACTTTTCAGCACACAAGGCTGTGGCGTGAAATGACTGTGATTGAAAATTTACTAGTACCTCCTAGAGATCAGTTTAAGCCAAGTATTTGGAAATCTATTTGGGAAGGAAAGAAGAATGAAAATGAAATTAATCGTCTTAATAGGGCTTATGAAGTTTTAGAACAGCTTGAAATTCCGCATATGGCTAATAATCTTGCAAGTGAACTATCAGGTGGGCAAAGTAAACTTGTAGACATTGGTAGGTCTATGATGGGTGAACCAAAACTGTTACTTTTAGATGAGCCTGTTGCAGGTGTTGCTGGACCTTTAGCAATGAAAATTTTCTCAAATCTCAGAAACTTAGTTGATGAAACGGGAATATCAGTTTTGATTATTGAGCACAATATGGATTTTATTCTACGTCAAGGTGTTGATAGAATTGTAGTTATGAACGAGGGAGAAGTATTGATGGTTGGTTCGCCTTCTGAGGTTAAAGGCAGCAAAGAAGTAATTTCGGCATATCTTGGATCTTCTGAGGATTGGGAATGGGAAAAGTTGGCCCAGGAGGGAAAATAATGGCTAGATGGTTAGATGTAAAAGATGTCGAGGGGGGTTATGGTTCTGTTAAGATTATTCATGGAATAGATATGTATGTGGACGAAGGAGAATTTGTAACTATAATTGGACCAAATGGCTGTGGCAAATCTACTTTGATTAAGATTATTTTTGGAATCGCAACATACTACGGTGGAAAAGTTGAACACAAAGGCGAAGATGTTTCTGGATGGCGAACTGACAGGTTGGCAACTAGAGGTATAGCATATGTTCCCCAAGTTGACAATGTTTTCCCTTCGTTGTCAGTTGAAGAAAATTTACAAATGGGAGGCAACACACTTTCATCAAGTCTTCTAAATGAGAGAATAGGTCATGCTTTGGATATGTTTCCGGATTTGAAAGATAGAACACATGACTTGGCAGCCTCATTATCTGGAGGTGAAAGGCAAATGCTCGCAATTGGTAGAGCTTTAATTAACCAACCTGATTTCTTACTTTTAGACGAACCCACGGCTGCCTTAAGCCCTCTTTACCAACAACAAATTATTGAAAGAATAGACGCTCTTAGGGAAGTAGGAATAACAGTGTTAATAGTCGAGCAAAATGCACGATTGTCTTTAGCGAGATCTGATAGAGGATATATATTATCAAATGGTAAAGTAGTTCATACAGGTAATGCTGAAGACATTCTTAATGATCCACATATCAATGAATATTTCTTAGGTACTAAAGGAGATTAGTTTTTTGAGTTCTCAGACACCAGCCTACAATTCTAGGTTCATTTACATCCTAATGTTCCTTGTTGCTTTTTTTTGGGGTTTGGCGTGGCCTGTAGGAAGAATTCTTGCTACAGATTTGCTATCTTATCCTTATTCAGTTATGTTTTTTAGATATTTGTTTGCTTTACCTGTTTTATTTGGATGGCTCTGGTTTAAAGAAGGAAATGTAGTTCCTTTGAAGAGGGATTATAGTTATTTGCTATTGCTCGCATTCACCTCAGTTTTCCTCTACCAATTTGGATATATGTTTGGAATGCAGAAGACGGCAGCATCGGATGCATCTTTGATAATAGGCTTTAATCCTGTATCAGTGTCGTTATTGTCTGTTTTTATCCTTTCACATAGCATTACAAGGAATGGAATGATTGGAATATTCTTAAGTTTTACAGGGGTTTTGTTAATTTTTCTAGCATCACCAAATGTAGATATCAATTTTTCAGATAGATTAATTGGGAATGCGTACATTATGTTCGGAGCTTTTGCATACGCAATTTATGTAGTTGCCATGAGGCGATATGTTTTATTTGTACGTGAAAATCCATTAAGTTCCCTGGCTACTATATCTTGGACTTCATTAATTGGGTGTTTGATGTTTATTCCGTTTGTTATCAATGAATCTCCTTGGAATAGAATTTGGGGAAATGAGGAGTGGGCTTTGATAGCATACCTAGGAGTATTATCTACTGCATTGTGTTATGTTTTCTTTGCTATGGGTGTTGAAACTATAGGGGCGAACAAAGCTGCCAGTTTCATTAATGTAGTCCCTATATTTGGAATCTTATCAAGTTGGCTTTGGATTGGTGAAGAGGTTGGACTAGTTCAGATTGTTAGTTTTATACTGATTTATTATGGCGTTAAATTAGTTAATCAACAACCATCTGAATCACTCAGTAGTAGATAATTTAGCCTAGGCTAAACTTTTTATTAGCCTAATCTAATAAATGGTGTGGATTCAATAGCTGTCGAGAACTATCTCAAGTCACTTTGGCAACTAGGGCCAGATAATGTAGCGACTCTAGACTTAGCGCAGCATTTGGATGTAACTCCAGCTTCAGCAACTAAAATGATCAAGCGTCTTACCGAGAAAGGACTAGTCGAGCACATTCCGTACAAAGGTGCCTCACTAACTAAAGATGGAGAATCTAAGGCTCTATCTGTTGTTCGCAGACATCGTTTACTCGAAACTTTCCTATCTCAGACACTTGAACTAGGCAGTGAACAACTCCATGACGAAGCTGAGCGTTTAGAACATGCTTTGTCTGATGAACTGGAAGAGGCCATTGCTAATTATCTTGGAAACCCTACAAGAGACCCTCACGGACATCCAATACCTGGAATAAATGGAGAGATTTTATCGGATCGTGATTTTCTACTTACAGAAGCTCCTTTCAGTACAGATCTGATAATTACACAAGTTCCCGACAGAAATTCTGAAATGCTTGCATGGCTCAGAAAAGAAAAGATTCTGCCAGGTTGCAAAATTACACTAATTTCTAAAGATAAATTCGGGGACAGTGTAGTTATAAGTCTAAAGAATAATGAGAAAAGATTGGCTTTTTCAGTAGCTAATCAAATTCATGTTTCCCTAGAGGTCGATACTTGAGTTCGTTAAATTCGGATAGCTTCCTATCAAATTTTTCGAGAGAAAACCTAATTGACTTATGGAAAGCAAGGCATCGTCGGATTGGAGTACTTATCATATTATTGGTTTATTCTATATTTCCAGGTGATTTAGGAGAAGTTACTCGTGCTTCTCTTTTCGATGCATACATTCAGGTTACAGTATTTGTAGCAGCTACATTATTACTATTTTTCAGTCTCGAGCATTTTTATAAAATTGACATTGGCATATTGATGAAAAAAGGAGATACTTGGCAGGTGCCCATGGCTAGTCTTCTCGGAGCTCTACCTGGTTGCGGAGGGGCAGTAGTAGTGATTACAGCATTTGCCAGAGGAAATATTCGTTTAGGGGCTATGGTCGCAGCCCTAATCGCTACAATGGGTGATGCAGCTTTCTTACTATTGGCAAAAGAGCCAACAACTTATCTAAGGCTAATGAGTATTTCGATTTTTGCCGCAGTGATAAGCGGGTGGACAGTTGATCGGTTTCATCAAGGTGAATTGTATAGTTCAGAAATTAAGCACTTCGAGAAGATAGGAATAGGGAAGCTTCGAAATAGAGACAAACTATTCATGGCTTTTGCAGCGCCTGGTCTGTTTTTAGGAATTTTACAACTTGCACAAGTTGACATAAATAATTTTGGAATTTTAGTTACCATTTTAGGTCTGTTGGGAGCTTTTCTCTCAATTAGTGTTTGGGTTCTATCTCCCATTAGTGCAGTTTCTTCTAGTGAGGATCATCCATTCACTCGATCTAGCGAGGAAACTTCTTTTGTTACAGTTTGGGTAATCGCAGGATTTTTAGCATATGAATACGCTTATGCCTTCTTTGGTTTAGATTTAGAAGTACTAGCTGAAGCTGCTTGGATATTCCTTCCCATTTTGGCAATATTAGTAGGTTTTATTCCTGGATGCGGACCTCAAGTACTAGTCACCACATTATACTTAAATGGAATAATTCCTTTTGCTGCATTGATAGGGAATGCAATTTCTAATGACGGAGATGCACTATTTCCCGCAATAGCATTAACGCCAAGAATGGCAGTGATAGCTACACTTTACAGTGGTATACCTGCATTGATAATCTCATATTTTTTCTTGTTCACAGGCTAACTCAAAAATTAATCTAATGTCTTATGTTATGCTTTTCAAAGTATTTTTGATGATATTCTTCAGCTTTCCAAAAAGTATCAGCTTCAGTTATTTCAGTGACGATTTTCTTTTCCAACTTCTGCTGTAGTTTGTTCAGTGATTCTTGTGCGAGATTTCTTTGCTCTTCGTCAAAGTAAAAAATAGCTGAACGATATTGAGATCCAACATCAGGTCCTTGTCGGTTTAATGTGGTGGGGTCGTGCTTTTCCCAAAAAGAATTTAGCAATTCTTGGTAACTTATTACAGACTCGTCAAATTCGATTAATACTACCTCAGCATGTTCAGTTGAATTGTTGCATACTTGCTCATACGTAGGATTAGGAGTTTTTCCGCCACTGTAGCCTGATAATACCTCATTTACTCCATCTAGCTTAGAGAAATTATATTCAACACCCCAAAAGCATCCAGCTCCAAACATTGCTTTTTTCATTATTTAGTATTGGAAGCGATCCATTTTTTGAAAAGCTTCATTCCCTCCTTTAAATCGCTCATACCTATTCCTGAAAAGGCTAGTCTTATGTAATAATCTTTCTCATTTTCTAAAGGCCTTCCAAAGTGGTGACGTCCACAAAAACTAACTCCGGTTTCTTTTAGCACTACTTTTCTAAACTCTTCAACGCTGTCAAATCCGGTATTCTTAAGTAAAGTTGTAATCTTTGGAAAAACATAAAATCCCGCTTCAGGAGCATGTACCTCTACACCCTCTATGTCATTTAGAATTTTAACAAGAGCATCTCTTCTCTCTCTGAGAATATCCAAAATATCTTGAGTTTCTTGGTTTGGAGCATTAAGGCCAGCTAAACCAGCATACTGAACAAAATGAGTAGTACATGACTCCATATTGACATTTAATCTGTTTATTTGCTCGATAATTTTCTTTGGACCTATAGACGCACCCAATCTCCATCCAGTCATTGCAAATTTTTTGGAAAAGGTATACATAGTTAGAGTTCTTTCGTACATTCCAGGATAACTTGCTATGGACTTTGGTTCACCATCATATAGAGTATCAAAATAGGCATCATCCGAAATAAGAAACATATCATTCTCAATTACTAAGTTAGCAAGTCTTTCAATTTCTTCCTTTGAGGAGGATGCTCCCGTAGGATTATTGTAATTATTGTAAAAAATATGTTTTGCCCCACTTTCGACACTCTTTTCGATTGCGTTAAAGTCGAGCTTTAGTCCTTCAGAAGTATTGATGTATCCATATGGCATGGCAACGCCTCCATAGAATTCAATTTGAGATTCATATATGGGATAGCCGGGATTAGGATATAGTACGGAATCTCCTTTCTCCATCATTGAAGCAATATATTTTCCTATACTTGGTTTACCCCCCGGTTGAACGGAAACATTTTCCATATCGTAAGTAATTCCTCTTACATTACCAACATCCCTTGCCAAAGCTTCTCTTAATTCCGGAATTCCTGGAGCTGGACAGTATCCAGTCTTACCTTCTTCGATAGCCTTTTTTGCAGCTTTGATAACACTTTTTGGAGTTGATAGGTTAATATCTCCTAAATGGAATGGGAAAATTTTCTTACCCGTAGCAGCCAGATTAGAAGCTTCTGCAGAAACTGCAAATGCAGTTTCACTTCCCAAAAGATTCATTCTGTTTGCTATTTTCATCAAACTTTGAATAAAACTAGGGATTTATTGTTTGCGTAATCTTTATACAGATACAGTAATAGAATGAATTATGGCAAGTGAATGGCGTAAAGACTTAGATAAATTTTTACAAGAACATATGCTAGCAGTTAGTTCGGTGTTTGCAATAATTAGTGGATTCATGATTTATGTGGGAATGATGGGTGAATTTTATTCAACTTCCTCATTATCTCCTGATTTGATTTTAGAAGCGATCGGAGATTACGATGTTTTTGTGTTCATATTTGGTTTGATTATTTTTGGTTTTTCAGCATACTATCTTTGGTTAACTAAGCACTACATGGATAGATTTGAAGAGATAATTTCTACAAGTTCTAAAAGAGAATTCCAAAAGAATTGGACTGAAATAGAGCAAATAGCAAGGTACCAGCTTCCCAAAGATTATAGAAAAAGGGTGGCAGAAGCTCGCAAGAAGTTTGGTCTGAAGTAATCGAGAAATTTTATATAGAAGACTTTTTACTCGAATTGGAGGTTAACAACCTTAGGTTCATAACTGATGACATTAGAAGAAAAATCTGAAGATGCAAACAACGATGAGAAACCTCTCATTTTAGAAGATGAGCCCGTTGATGAGCTATCGGCTCTAAAGATAGAATTAGAAGATGTGAAAGATAAATTTGCACGGTCAATGGCAGATTTGGATAATTTTAAGAAAAGAATTGAGAGAGATCGTGATCAGCAAAATCTGAAAAGTAAAGGTTTAGCAGTGTCAAGCTTTCTTGAAGTTGTCGAACTAATTGATAAGGCCTCTAACTCAGATTATCCTGATTTAGCTAGCGCAATTGAAGGAATTGGTGGAATTCAAAAATTCACAAAATCATTTTTAGAATCAATGAAAGTTGAAAGATTTAATCCTGTTGATGAACCTTTCGATTTTCGTTTTCATGAGGCTCTAACAACAGTAGTTAAAGACGACATTGAACCACATACAATAGTAGATGTGATTCAAGCAGGATATTTACTTGAAGGAGAGCTACTAAGGCCTGCAAAGGTAGTAGTGTCCAAAAAAGAAGAAAAAAAAGAACAAGAAGAAGAAAAAGGTGAGTAAAAAAATGGCAAAAGAAGTTATAATCGGCATAGATCTAGGTACAACAAACTCTGAGGCTGCATACTTAGAGGGTGGCAGGCCTGTAATCATACCTTCAGCAGAAGGTTCGACATTTGGTGGGAAGATGTTTCCGTCTGTAGTAGCATTTACCAAAGATGGTGAAAGAATCGTAGGCGATCCTGCAAAAAGACAAGCAGTATTGAATCCTGAGAATACTATAATGCATATTAAGCGAAAGATGGGAACAAAACATAGAGTATCTATCAAAAAGAAAAAGTATTCCCCAGAAGAAATATCAGCAATGGTTCTTCAAAAAATTAAAGCCGATTCTGAAGCCCATTTGGGTGTTGATATTGAAAAAGCAGTAATTACAGTACCAGCATACTTCAATGATAATCAAAGGCAAGCAACGATAGATGCAGGAAAGATTGCAGGTCTGAAAGTTGAAAGAATTATTAATGAACCAACTGCAGCAGCATTAGCTTATGGTTTGGACAAGGAAGGAGAGTATACTGTAGCTGTTTTAGATCTTGGAGGTGGTACTTTCGATGTTACCATTATGGAAATGGATAATGGCGTTTTTGATGTAATCTCCACTTCTGGTGATAATAACTTAGGAGGTACTGACATGGATGACGCTTTAGTTGACTATTTAGCAGATTTGTTTAAGGAAGAGAATGGTATTGACTTAAGAGACGACCAAGCAGCTCGTCAACGCCTGCACGATGCTGCAGAGAAAGCAAAGATTGAACTAAGTAACACTTTAAAGTCAACAATAAATTTACCATATATTTGGTCTGACTCTAGCGGACCTAAGCATCTTGAGCATGATTTTACCAGAGCTAAATTAGAAGATATAGTTGGCCCAGTCATTTCAAGATGTGAAAAGCCTATAAAACAGGCATTTAAGGATGCAAAAATGAAGCCTGGGGATGTCGATAAGGTTATTCTTGTTGGAGGTCCCACACGCATGCCAACAGTACAGGAAGCTTTTGAAAAATTTGTAGGAAGAAAAGCAGAGAGAGGTGTAGATCCAATGCAATGTGTTGCAATGGGTGCAGCAATTCAAGC
>Ga0208390_1000200_pt1 | contig 19934 bp, 18 predicted proteins | sample Knorr_S7_td_Surf_FD_185594 | JGI IMG/M metagenome (GOLD analysis project Ga0208390, IMG submission 185594) | Marine microbial communities from Southern Atlantic Ocean transect - Knorr_S7_td_SurfaceA_ad_6m_LV_A (SPAdes) (version 2) | ecosystem: Environmental > Aquatic > Marine > Oceanic | place...
ATAATGATAGAAAAATTTTTTGAACTTTCAAATACAAAAAAAACAAAAGTCTATTTCTCTCTTAATCATGGATGGAAATATTCTTCAAATTCAAAACCGTTTAGAATTAAAAGTTATTGGGACTCCAAAAAAAAATTAGGAGTGTGTGCTGATTGGTTTGTTGGACCAAGATTAGAGGCTGGATGGATAAGTGCAAACGATTTGTTTAAAAAAATATCTAAGTAAGTTATTCTAATTTTTTTAATTTGTATTCCCAATTTCCCATCCTAGAATAAGAAACTTTTACTATAGTAGAGCTATCACGATCATACCAAATATTAAAATTGAGTTTTTTATTTTTAGGTAAATTCTTATCCCTCGACTTAAGAGTGAAATGATCTACCTCATAAATTTTTCCATAAAGATTAATTTTTTCTTTACCAACAAAATTAACAACCTGTTTTTTGATACTTCCAGAAATTGGACTTATCTGATTATCTGCTTGTAAAATTTTGTGGTTCCACCAATTTCCAATGACGAAGTTTTTGGAAGCTTCACCATCATAGGATGAACCTTTAATTTCAAACATATTTGTTTTTTTGTTCAAGATTAGATTTACAAATTTTTCTTTATTATTTTGTAGAGTTTTAGATTTGTATGTAACTAATTGGTTTTTTTTATATTTTTCTTCACCATAAGCTTCAACTTTGAAAATAGTAGTACCTAAAAGTTTGACAGAAAATTTTAATTGGTTTGTAACTATTGTCTCATCACCATTTCTATTGAAAAAATAATAATTATAGCCAATTAACTCACCATTTCTAAAAATCTCCATTTCAATCTTATTATATTTGTTGTAGTGACCCATATGTGCTATCGAAATAAATGGGAAAAATACAATAATTATAATAAGTACAAATTTTTTCATTTAATTATTACATTATTGGACTTTATAAATAATAGAAATAACTTATTAAAATGTTTTTAAAAATTAAGCAAATACCAAAAGTAAATTGGAGCTCTGATAAGCCATATAATTTTAAACCAAAATTTTCAACATTCTTTTTTTTATGTTTTGGGTTGATGTTATTTGGATTAGGAGAGGGCTTATTGATCGTATCTTTAACTGGAGCCTCTCCTTGGAGCGTTTTAGCTCAGGGTATTTCTCTGAATGTGAATTTAAGCATTGGAACAATAACACTATTTATAAGTATTGCAGTTTTAATCTTATGGATACCGCTAGGTCAAAAACCTGGAATGGGAACAATTTTTAATGCATTAATAATCGCTCTAATGATTGATATTTGTATCAAGTTTGTTCCTTCACCATCGAGTTATATCTATCAATTAATTCTAGCTGTAATCTCAGTTATCACTGTTGGTATTGGGGGAGGTATTTATTTAGTTTCTAATTTAGGAGCCGGACCAAGAGATGGGCTAATGATCGGTTTACAAAAAGTTACGAACTCACCCGTAGCATTGGTAAGAGCTATTTTAGAAATATCTGTAGTGACTGTCGGTTGGTATTTAGGTGGAACAGTAGGAGTAGGAACTTTGTTATTTGCATTTGGAATAGGACCTTGTGTTGCTCTAGGTCTCTTTATAGTGGACAAAATGTTTGATTAAGCTGCAGCTCCAGCTTTTTCACTTTTTTTTCTTTCATGAGGATCAAGAATAGATTTTCTTAGTCGACAAGATTCTGGAGTAATTTCAAGTGCCTCATCAGTGTTTAACATACTTAATTGTTCAGCAATCGACATCTTTCTTACTGGTGTTAAAACAATATTTTCATCAGTATTTTGTGTCCTAATATTTGTTAATTTTTTTCCTTTCATAACGTTAATAATCATATCTCCTGGTTTTGGGGATAAGCCAACAATCATTCCAGGATAAACTGGATCATTATGTGTTACAAACATTTCTCCTCTTGCTTGCAAATTATAAATTGCGTACGCAACTGCTTTTCCTTGATCCATTGATATTAGTGCTCCATTTCTTCTACCCTCCATTGCACCCTCAAAAGGTCCATATGAGTGAAAAATTCTATTAATAACACCATTGCCTTTAGTGAGGGTTAAAAATCTACTAGTGTAACCCATCAGACCTCTTGTTGGTGCGTGAAATATTAATCTTTTCTTATTTTTGCCCGTATCTTTTAGCTCTATCAATTTACCTTTTTTTCTGTTCATAGAGTCAATTACTTTAGAAGAGTATTCCTCGTCTAAGTCCATTGTTATTTCCTCTATTGGCTCAAGTTTATTTCCATTTTTGTCTTTTTTGTACAAAACTTTTGGAGGACTTACAGTCATCTCAAACCCTTCTCTTCTCATTTGAGTAAGTAAAATTTCTAACATTAATTCTCCTCTGCCACTTACTACGAAAGAGTCACTTTCCTTATTCTCCAAAAATGTTATTCCAACATTATTTTGTGCCTCCTGAATTAATCTATTCTTTATTTGAGTGCTCGTGAGTTTTTTCCCTTCTGTCCCTGCAAGGGGAGATGTATTAACGGTAATTGTAATAGACATGGTTGGTGGATCAATTGGCGTCGCTTTTATCGGTTCATTTACTTCTAGATCACAAATTGTATCTGCTACGTTAGCCTTCTCCAAACCTGCAATTACCACAATGTCACCAGCTTCACCAACTTCAATCGGTACTTTTTTTGTACCTTCGTATCTAAAAATTTTTGTAAGACGTCCTTCATCCACTTTTTCACCATTTAGGTTGATTGCCTTAATTGCTTGATTAGCCTTTGCTGTTCCTTGTGTAATCCTTCCAACTAAACTTCTACCTAAAAAATTATCAGCGTAAAGAAGAGTGGATAACATCGCAAAGGGTTTTGATTTGTCTAATTCAGCTGGTTTTACATGATCAATAATTTGATTTAGTAATGAGTCTAAATTTTTTCTTGGTCCATCAATTTCCTTATCTGCCCACCCAGATCTTCCACTTGCATATAAAACTGGAAAGTCCAATTGTTCTTCGTTTGCATCTAAACTTACAAACAAATCAAAAGTTTCATCTAAAACTTCGTTGGCTCTTTGATCAGATTTATCTAATTTATTTATAATTACAATTGGTTTAAGACCTTGTTTAAGTGCTTTTGCTAATACAAATTTTGTCTGAGGCATTACTCCTTCAGCAGAGTCTATTAGTAGTAAAGCTCCATCAGCCATACTTAGAACTCTTTCAACTTCAGCTGCAAAGTCTCGGTGTCCTGGAGTATCAATTATATTTATCCTAGAGTCTTTCCAATTAATTGATGCAGGCTTAGCTAAAATTGTAATTCCTCTTTCCTTTTCAAGCTCGCCAGAGTCCATTAATCTTTCATCTACCACTTCATTTTCTCTAAACGAACCGCTTTGTTTCATTAGATTATCGATTAAAGTAGTTTTTCCGTGATCGACGTGCGCAATAATGGTGATGTTTCTAATTTCTTTACTCATAAATTCTGGCTCTTATACATTAAATTTTTTCTTTGGAAACTTTAAAAAACTCAGTAAATACTTAGGTTTTGAGGAAAATTTGGTCTTATTTTGTTTTTTTTGCTTTATCTCTTTTGATTCTTCTTTTTTCTTTAAGAGTAAATTTTGGTTTTTTATTTAAACTTGAGTCTTTAAATGATTTACCACTGTATCTTTTTGACATGACGATATTCTAATTATTCCAAAAAAAAAGGCCATCAAAAAAGACGGCCTTTTAAATTCAAAATAAGCTTTAGGTTCACATACCCATTCCGCCCATTCCACCCATTCCGCCCATTCCACCCATTCCTCCAGGAATCGCAGGTGCTCCAGCATCTTTCTCCTCTGGTTTATCAGCTATCATTGCTTCTGTTGTGACTAATAATCCAGAAATTGATGCAGCGTCTTGAAGAGCTGTTCTAACAACTTTTACAGGATCAATAATACCTTTAGCGAACATGTCACAATATTCCTCATTTTGTGCATCATAACCATGAGTTTTTTTGTTTTGTTCTAACAACTTACCCACTACAACTGAGCCATCTACTCCAGCATTCTTAGTAATTTGTCTTATAGGCGCTTCTAGTGCTCTTCTAACAAGATCTACGCCTGCTTTTTGATCTTCACCTTTAGCTTTTACTTTATCAAGATCTTGAGCAGCATATAACAATGCACATCCACCACCTGTTACAATACCTTCTTCAACAGCAGCTCTTGTGGCATTTAAAGCATCTTCAACTCTGTCTTTTCTCTCCTTAACTTCAACCTCTGTAGCACCACCAACTTTTATTACGGCAACACCACCAGCTAATTTAGCTAATCTCTCTTGAAGTTTTTCTTTATCATAATCTGAAGTAGTTTCTTCAATTTGTTGTTTAATTGATGAGCACCTTGCTTCGATATCAGTTTTTTTACCACTACCATTCACAATAGTACTGTTATCTTTATCAACTTTAATTTTTTTACACGAACCAAGATCATCAAGCTTCACGTTTTCAAGCTTAATTCCTAAATCCTCTGAAATAACTTGACCACCTGTTAAAATAGCAATATCTTCAAGCATTGCTTTTCGTCTATCTCCAAAACCTGGAGCTTTAACAGCTACTACTTTTAAACCGCCTCTAAGTTTATTTACCACTAAAGTAGCAAGAGCTTCTCCCTCAACATCTTCTGAGATTATCATTAAAGGTCTACCAGCTTGAACAACTGCCTCTAATAGTGGAACCATTGGTTGAAGATTAGTTAATTTTTTTTCATGTAAAAGGATAAATGGATTTTCAAGTTCAGTCGTCATTTTATCACTGTTTGTTATAAAGTATGGTGATAAATAGCCTCTATCAAATTGCATTCCCTCTACGACATCTAATTCAGTCTCTATTCCTTTATTTTCTTCTACTGTGATAACTCCTTCATTACCAACTTTTTGCATTGCTTTTGCAATCATTGTACCAATTTCTTTATCACCGTTCGCTGAGATTGTTCCAACCTGAGCAATTTCATCACTATCTTTGACTTTTTTTGCTGAGGATACGAGATTTTGTTTTACAACATCAACTGCTGCGTCAATACCACGTTTAACATCCATTGGATTCATGCCAGCCGTCACGTATTTGACGCCCTCTTTAACAATTGCTTGGGCCAGAATAGTAGCTGTGGTCGTTCCATCACCAGCTTCATCATTTGTTTTGCTAGCAACTTCTTTAACCATTTGAGCACCCATATTTTCAAATTTGTCCTCTAAATCTATTTCTTTAGCTACAGAAACTCCATCTTTAGTTATCCTTGGTGCACCGTATGATTTATCCATAACAACATTTCTCCCCTTAGGTCCTAAGGTCACTTTAACTGTATCAGCTAAAATATTTACACCTCTGATCATTGCTGCTCTTGCCTCTGCATCAAACTTTACAATTTTTGCCATTTTACTTTCTCCTTCTAATTAAATTATTTGCTTGAAATACCCATAATGTCAGACTCTTTCATTATGCTATATTCTTTTCCGTCTATTTTAACTTCAGTACCCGACCATTTGCCGAATAAAACTTTATCACCAACTTTTACATCCATGGGGATTGTTTTGCCATCCTCAGTTTTCGCACCACCACCAATAGCAACAACCTTTCCCTCTTGAGGTTTTTCTTGTGCTGTATCTGGTATAATAATTCCGCCAGCAGTTTTTTCACTGCTATCTAAAACTTCAATTAAAACACGATCATGTAACGGTCTAAATTTCATAAAATCTCCTTTATAATATGCTCTTCATATAGAGATTGGACTTACTATTTCAAGATAAAGATCAAAATAAGTCCGTCAAAAAACATAGGAATTTAGGGATTTTATGGTTTATAGATAATTTTAATGACTAAAAATTTAGACAAAGACGGGCTTAGCTCAATAGTTGATAATTATGAATTATTTTATATTGATTTGTGGGGGGTCGTTCATAATGGAATTAATCTACACATTGAAGCAATTAAAACTTTAAAGGAAATTTCAAAAAAAAATAAAGATTATATTTTGCTAACTAATGCACCCAGACCAAATAGTTCTGTAAAGTCTTTTTTAGAAAAATTGGGGATGGAGGAAGAAATTAGAAATCATGTGTTTACATCAGGTGAAGCAGCTCTTAATTATTTAAAAAAAAATTTATCTGCAAAAAAGTTTTTTCATATTGGACCGCCAAGAGATTTTGACTTGTTTCATTATTTTCAAGATAAGAAAATAGATAGCTTAGATAATTGTGAATACATTTTATGCACAGGTTTATTTGATGATCAAAACACTGATCTAAATTTTTACAAAAATTTATTAGAGGCTCAAATTAAAAAAAAAATGATTTGTACTAATCCAGACCTAATTGTAGATAGAGGAAGTGTAAGAGAGCTATGTGCCGGGTCTGTTGCAATGGTGTTTGAAAAAATGGGCGGAGAAGTAGTATATTTTGGAAAGCCATATCCTGAAGTTTATAACCAGTCAATAGATCATAAAAATAAAAAAGTTTTATCGATTGGAGATAATTTAAATACAGACATAAAAGGAGCAAATCTTTTAAATTTCGATACTTTAATAGTATCAAACGGCATTCATAAAAATGAAATTGAAGAAAAGGGTATCAAGAAAATATCCCAATCCTACGAGACAATATGCAATTATATTCAAACGGATTTAAAATGGTAAGATCAATTAAATTATACAAGAGTTTCGATATCAAAAATCATCACAAAAAGTCAATAATCTTAATTGGTAATTTCGATGGACTTCACTTAGGACATCAAAAGTTATTTAAATTAGCAAATAAATATAAAAAAAAATTTTATTCAAAAACTGGAGTTTTAACTTTTGAGCCTATGCCTAAAATGTTTTTTAATCCTCAAATCAGAAATTTTAGGATATCAAATCAAAAACAAAAAATAAATCTTTTAAAAAAATTTAATGTAGACTTTGTAATTATTAAAAGGTTCGATAGAAAATTTTCAAAAACTAAGTCAACCGATTTTATAAAAAAAATTCTAGAAAAAAAACTTAAAGCAAAGTTTATATTTGTGAGTAATAATTTTAGATTTGGTAATAAAAGAGAGGGCAACGTTAATCAATTAATTAAATATGAAAAAACATCTAATTATAAAATAATTAAACCAAAACCTTTGTTATTAAAAAAAAAGGTTGTTTCATCCTCTTTAATAAGAAAGTATCTGCAAAAAGGAAAATTGGAAGAGGCCAATAAACTTTTAAAAAGAAATTGGTCAATTCAAGGAACTGTAAAAAAAGGAAGGCAGATTGGAAAAAAAATTGGATTTCCAACAGCAAACTTAAATATAGACGATTCAGTTTTAGCTTGCCCAGGAGTTTATGCAGTCAAAGTAAAAATTCAAAAAAATGATAAATTTATAAAAGGTATAGCAAATCTAGGTTATCGGCCAACATTCAAAGGAAAAAAAATATTATTGGAAGTCCATTTATTCAATTTTTCTAGAAATCTCTATGATAAGTATTTAACAGTTGAGTTTTTAAAGTTTATAAGAAAAGAAAGAAAATTTAAAAATGTTAACCAATTAAAAAAACAAATAAAGAGGGACCTTTTAGAAGCAAAAAAATAAAATGAGTAAAGATCATATAAATCTTCCAAAAACAGCTTTTTCTATGAAAGCTAACTTGCCAATAAGAGAGCCAGAAATTTTAGAGTTATGGAAGAAAATAGATCTTTATAAAGAATTAAGAAGCAATAGAAAAGGTAAAGAAAAATTCATCCTTCATGATGGTCCTCCATATGCAAATGGAAATATTCATATGGGGACAGCTTTAAATAAAATTTTAAAAGATATAATTGTAAGATTTCATCAAATGGATGGAAAAGACTCAGTTTACGTTCCTGGCTGGGATTGTCATGGATTACCGATTGAATGGAAAATTGAAGAAAAATATAAAAAAGATAAAAAGAATAAAAATGAAGTTCCTATTGTAGAATTTAGGAAAGAGTGTAGAGCTTTCGCTGAAAAGTGGATAGAGATTCACAAAACTCAATTTAAAAGATTAGGCGTAGTTGGAGACTGGGAAAATTATTATTCTACTATGAGCTTTGAAGCTGAAGCACAAATTGTAAGAGAGTTGGGTAAATTTTTAAAAGAGGGAAGTCTTTATAGGGGGTTTAAACCCGTATTGTGGTCAACAGTTGAAAAAACTGCTCTTGCTGATGCTGAGGTCGAGTATCAAGACCATAAATCTGATACTATTTATGTTTCCTTTCCTGTCAAATCTTCAAAACTTAAGGAAATTGAGAATGCTCATATAGTAATTTGGACCACTACTCCTTGGACTATACCAGCGAATAAAGCTTTAGCATACAATGAAAGTTTGGATTATATATTAATCGAAATTAATGACGAAGGAGATTTTAAGAATAAAAAAATTGTATGTGCCGAGTCATTACTTGATTCTACAATTAAAGATTGTGAAATAAAAAATTTTAAAAAGTTAAAAAGTTTTAGAGGAAAAGAACTTAAAGATACAATTTGTAGTCATCCTTTTTTAGATTTAGGGTATGATTATGAAATTCCTATGTTAGAGGCAAATTTTGTGACAACCGAACAAGGTACTGGGATAGTTCATTGTGCTCCAAGTCACGGGCCTGACGATTTTAATCTATGCCTAAATAATGGAATTAAAGCTGTAGAAACTGTTGACGGAGATGGGAAATATACTGACAATGTATCATTATTTGAGGGGTTACATATTTTTAAAGCAAATCCTATTGTCATAGAAAAATTAAAAGATCAAAAAAAACTTCTTAAGAATGGAGAATTGGTTCACTCTTATCCTCATTCGTGGAGATCAAAAGCTCCCTTAGTACATAGAGCAACTCCTCAATGGTTTATTTCAATGGAAAGCCATAAATTAAGAGAGAAAGCTTTAAAAGCAATTGATGAAACAAATTTTTATCCAAATAAAGGTAAAGAAAGATTAAGATCAATGATAGAAACAAGGCCAGATTGGTGTGTTTCAAGGCAAAGAGTTTGGGGTGTTCCTTTACCAATATTTATTCATAAAAAAACTAAAGAAATTTTAATTGATAGCGAAGTATTTGATAATATTGCAAAGATTTATGAACAGGAAGGCTCAGATTGCTGGTTTTCTGATAACCCTCAACGATTTCTTGGAAAAAAATTTAAATCTGAGGATTTTGAAAAATTGAGTGATATCGTTGAAGTTTGGTTTGATAGTGGTTCAACACATTCTTTTGTTTTAGAAAAAAGGAAAGACTTAAAATGGCCGGCTTCAATGTACTTAGAGGGTTCAGACCAACACAGAGGATGGTTCCACTCCTCTTTATTAGAATCCTGCGGCACAAGAGGAAGAGCGCCATTTGAGTCTATACTTTCACATGGTTTTGTAGTTGACGGTAAAGGTTTAAAAATGTCTAAATCTCTTGGAAATGTAATTGCTCCTGAGGATATACTTAAAAAATATGGAGCAGATATACTTAGAATTTGGGTGGCTTCATCAAATTATGCTGAAGATTTAAGAATAGATTATTCAATTTTAGATCAGCATTCAGAGTCATATCGAAAAATTAGAAACACTTTTAGATACTTATTAGGAAACCTAAAAGACAATTTTGATGAAATAAATTTACAAAATGTGAAACCAGAAGAATTACCTGAACTTGAGCAATTAATGTTACATAAAATTTATTCATTAGATCGTAAATTTAAAAAATATTTTCAAAGCTATGATTTTCACAATCTGTATAAAGAGCTCCTAAATTTTTGTACAGTTGATCTATCTGCATTCTACTTTGATATAAGAAAAGATGTTTTATATTGTGATCCAGAAGCGTCAGAAAAAAGAAAATCAACTTTAATTTTATTAGATATTATCCTTAATTCGTTGTTAAGATGGTTTGCACCAATTCTAGCTTTTACTACAGAAGAAATTTACCAATTAGTTTCAAAGAAGAATAAAAGTGTTCATTTAGAGCAATTTATTAATTTCCCAAAAGAATTTGAAAATAAAGAATTAAGTAAAAAATGGGATGAAATTTTGAAAATTAGGGACATTTGCAACATAAGTATTGAGGAAAAAAGAGCGAGTAAAGAAATTGGATCAAGTCTTGAGGCAGATTTAGAGATCAAATTAAACCATAAACTTTTAAAACTTACAAAAGAAATAGACTTTGCAGAACTCTGTATTACTTCAAAATTTTTAGTCAAAGAGAGCAAAGAAGATGAAATAATTGTCAAAACCAAAAAAGCAAAAGGAAACAAATGTCCGATTTGTTGGAAAATAGCCTTAGATGCATGTGAAAGACACTTATGTCCAATTGGAAAACATTAAAAGATAAATTTTTTTTATCTTCTTTTTTTGTATTTTTTATTTTTTTAATTGATCGTATTTCAAAAATTTTAATCATAAAAAAATCAGAGGAATTAGGTAATGGAGAAATTTATTCATCAAAATTTATGAATTTTGAGTTGATTTGGAATAAAGGTATTGCGTTTGGATTATTTTCACTTGATGAAGGTTTAGCATATCAAACAATTTCATTACTAATTTTTATTGTGATAATTATTTTAATATACTTCATTAAAAAATCAGAGAGCTTTGAAAAATTTGGATTTATCTTAATCTTAGGAGGAGCTTTAGGGAATCTTTTTGATAGAATATTTTATAATGCAGTTCCAGACTTTATAGATATTCACATTAATAATTTTCATTGGTTTATCTTCAATATAGCGGATATATTCATAAGTGTTGGCGTTTTATGTCTTATTTTAGTCGAAATATTTTTTAAAAAAGTGGTATGAAATATTTTTTTAATCTTTTTTTATTATTTTCCATTCCCTTTTTTTTAAACGCATGCTCTGGATTAAAGGAAAATCTATCATTAAAAAAAAAAGAAGGGGTAGACGAATTTTTAATAGAAAGAAAAAAACCACTCACCGTTCCACCAGATTTTACAAGTCTTCCCAAACCATCTGATACGTCCGAAGTAGTTGAAAAAGAAGAGTCTAACCTAGATCTTAAAAAAGTTCTGAATGAGTCTCAAAAAGTTGAGGAAGTAAAATCTTCAGATAATTTGGAAAAGTCAATTTCAGATATTTTAAATAAAAGATGAAAATTACAAGAAATATTTATTTTGAAAACTTTAAACAAAATTATTCTTTATCAAAAAAAAGAATTGAATTAGACCTTAGAAAAATTAATAACGAAATTATTAATTCTTTAAAACCAACCTATAAATACTCGTACTCAAAAAAACTATTAAAGAAATATGAAAAAAAATTTTCAATATTAAGATTAATTGGTATGGGTGGATCAATCCTTGGCACCAAAGCTATTTTTAGTTTTCTTAAAGATAAAATAAAAAAGAAAATAATTTTTTTTGATAATTTATCTTCAAATTTTAAAGTGAACCAAGAAAAAAAAATATTGAATATAATTGTTTCAAAATCAGGAAACACATTAGAAACTATTTCAAACGTCAATAATTTGGTGAAAAAAAACCAAAAAAAAATCTTTATAATTGAAAAAAACAGAAGTTATCTTAGAAACTTAGCGACAAAAATGAAAGCAGACATTGTAGATCACAATAATTTTATTGGAGGAAGATATTCAGTTTTATCTGAAGTAGGAATGCTTCCAGCTTGTTTAATGGGTCTTAATGAAAAAAAATTTAAACAATTCAATAATTTAATAAAAAATAAAAAATTTGTAAATTCTTTAATTCTGAACGTAAGTAATATTTTATTTTTTGTTAAGAGGAAAAAATTTAACTCAATTATTATAAATTATGACGAAAAAGCTGATGATATATTCAGGTGGTATCAACAACTTGTCGGAGAAAGTTTAGGGAAAAATCAAAAAGGTATTTTTCCATCGGTATCATTAATGCCAAAAGATAACCATAGTCTTATGCAACTTTATTTAGATGGACCAAGAAAAAATTTCTTTACTTTTTTTGGTGTAAATGAAAGAACATCTAATAAGATAATAAGTAGCACTATCTTACAATCTCACAATTTTATTAAAAATAAAAAATTTAGTGAAATATTGAACGCACAAAAAAATGCAACCAAGAAAGTATTTTTTAAAAATCAAATACCATTTAGAAGTTTTGAGATTTTAAATAGAAATGAAGAAGTTTTAGGCGAACTATTTACTTTTTTTATTTTAGAGACAATTTTGATTGGAAGATTTTTAGATGTTAACCCTTTTGATCAGCCTGCAGTTGAATTTATTAAAAAAGAAACAAAAAAAATTTTAACAAATACTTAGCATCCTATCATTATTTTTGAGATTCCGTAAAAACGAGTATCCAAAACTCTAAATTTATCGGATATTTTTAAATCATCTTTTTTATGTCTATGAATAATTATTAAACCATTATTTGTTAATAATCTTTTCTCTACAATTCTATTGATTAAAATATTTATATTTTTTTCTTTAAAAGGCGGATCTATAAATATTATATCAAATTTAAAATTGTCAATTTGTCCTCGCTGGACATAATTAAAGCAATTCTCCTCTATAATTTTACAATTTTTCTCAACTTTTAAGTTCTTTATATTTTTTTTTAATATTTTTAATGTTTGAGAGTAATTTTCAAAAAAAGTAACTTTCTTAGCTCCCCTTGAAATACACTCAAAGCCAAATGACCCTGATCCTGAAAATAAATCGAGAATATTTGAGTTGTTTATTTTAAGGTCAAATTTGTTGGAATTTTCTATTAAATTAAAAATTGACTCTTTTACCAAATCTCTTAGAGGTCTTGTGTTCTTATCAATTGGAAAAAGAATCTTTTTACTTTTAAACTTCCCTGCAATTATTCTCATTTATCAATAACCTTGTACCCAATATCTTTCCTAAAAAAACCACCTCTCCAATTTAGTTGATTTATTATCTTAATTATATCATTTCTCGCATTTTTAAAGTTATCAGATCTAATTACAAAATTCAAAACTCTACCGCCATTCGAAAAAATTTTATTTTTTATATTTTTAGTACCAGCATGGAAAATAAATTCATTTTTTTTTAGTTTAATATTTTCTAGGTTTTCAATTTCAATTTCATTTTCAAATTTATCTGGGTATCCTTTTGAACATAACACTACACAAATAGATTTATCTTCAAACCATTCAATATCAATTTTATCTAAATTTTTGTTAACGCATGCTTCAATTATTTCAAAAAGATCTGTTTTCAACTTAGGGAGTATGGTCTGACATTCGGGATCACCCATTCTAACATTGTATTCTATCAAATATGGCTCATCTTTAACAATCATCAGACCAACATATAAAAATCCTTTAAATTCTGTCTTAAGATCTTTTAAACTGTTGAAAGTTGGAATAACAATTTTTCTTAAGATTTTTTTATTAAGTTCATCATTTTCTAACCTTGAAGGGCTGTAAGCACCCATTCCTCCAGTGTTTTTTCCTTTATCACCCTCAAAAACTCTTTTGTGATCTTGAGCTGTTCCAAATTGTTTAAAAGTTTTACCATCTGAAATTATGAAAAAACTCATTTCTTCACCATCTAAAAATTCTTCTGTTAACACTTCATTTGTTTTGCCAAATTTTCCCTTAAAAATTTCATTAACAGCTTTTAATGCATTAATTTTATCTTCACATATATAAACTCCTTTTCCTGATGCTAGACCGTCTGCTTTTACAACAATAGGGTAGTTACAATTTTCAAAAAATTTTTCCGACTGCTCAGCATTTTTAAAAATGCCAAATTTAGCTGTAGGTATTTTATATTTTTCGCAAATCTTTTTTGTAAAAATTTTAGAGCCCTCTAATTTTGAGGCAAGAGTATTTGGCCCAAAAACTTTGATTTTTTTTTTTTCTAAATAATCAACGATACCATCAACTAATGGTTTTTCTGGCCCTACTATTACAATATCAATTTTATTTAATTTAATAAAATTTTCTAAGTTTTTAAAATTATTAAAGTCTATATCAATATTTTCAGCAATGCTTTGTGTACCTGCGTTTCCAGGTATGCAGTAAATTTTACTTACTTTTCTTGAATTTGATAATGAGTAACATATGGCATGCTCTCTTCCACCACTTCCTATTACTACTACTTTCATATAATGATATATAAACTAAAAATGTTTAAAAAATTAGCAAAAATAAAATATTTACCAAATAATTTTGAAGTTATTCAAGATGGAGATTATGTTTTGTGCGCTGTCTCAGGTAAAAAGATTTCATTAAAAGATTTGACTTATTGGAACGTGGAGTTGCAAGAGGCATATTTCTCTTATGTCGAAGCTTCAGTGAAAAAGGAAAAAATTTAATTATTTCCACCTATTATGAGACCAAATCCATTGACTTGGATTTTTTTTTATCATCTCTTCGAGAATATTATTTAACTTATATGTAATGGACTCTATATTTGTGTCTTTAGAAAACTTAATTGGGTCTTGAAAAGTAATATTAAATTTTTCAACATTAATTCTCTCAATGTGTACAGGGATTATTTTTGCCCCAAACTTTTTGATAAATTGCGCAGGTATAGTAGTTGTCAAAGCTTTTTCATTAAATAAATCAACTCTTATTCCCTCCGAAACCCTTTGATCAATCATTAATGCAATTGAAGTTCCTTTTTTAAAATTCAGTAATAGTTCTTTGGTTCCTGAAATACCTTTTTTAATTTGTTTTTTACAAATATATTTTTTTCTAATCGACTCCATTAATGGATTTAAAAATTTGTTATTAAGAGGCCTATAAACTGCTGCCAAATCAATTCCTAATTTTTCAATTTGCATTGCCATTAATTCGAAATTATTGAAATGACCGGAAATAAATATTACTGGTTTTGAGTCTTTTTTTACGTTTTCCAAAATATATTGATTTTCGATATTTATATTTCTTTCCCCGATTGAACCTTGTCTAAAATTTTTTATGAACATGTACTCGGCAAATATTCTTCCATAATTGATCCACATATCTTTCAAAATTTGCTTTTTTTCATTTTCATTAAAGTTGGGAAAAGCAATAGATAAGTTTTTAATAATAATTTTTTTAGATCTAAATATTGGACCTAACACAACCATTATATTTTCTGAGATTATTCTTGAAAATTTAATACCTACAATTTTGAAAACACCGAAAAAGAATAAAATACAAAAAAATTGTAAAAAATATTTAAGATTTTTCATTTACTGTCAATTTTATCAAATCAATTAATCTTTTTTCATTTTTAATAATTAGATCTATTTCCAAGAAGTCTATTCCATCGCGATTTTTTTCTGATAGTTTTACATAATCTTTCTCTGTTGTAATTATTTTGGCATTTAAATTTTTTGCTTTGCTTTTAATAATATTTATATCCTCATCGGTGTAAATATTATGGTCAGGAAATATCATTTCTTCGATAATATTTATATTATTTAAAGATAAAGTTTCTTTAAAACTATTTGGATTACCAATTCCTGAAAAAATAAGATAATTATTTTTTTTATCAAATTTTTCTAAATTTACAGGCTGATAATATGTTTGAAAAATTTCAATTTTTGAATTTTGGTTTTGAATTGATCTTATAATCTCGTTTATATCTGAATTTTCAGAATCACCTTTTAAAAATACGATATCGTATTTTTTTAAGCTATTTAATTTTTCTCTTAAAGGCCCTGATGGTAAAAGATATCCATTTCCAATCCAATTTTGGATGTCAAAACATACAATTCGCGTGTCAAAATGAATTTTTTTATCTTGGAGCCCATCATCAAATATTATTATCTTATTTTTAAGATTAATCGCTTTTTCAATAATTTTTTCACGATTTTCCTCACAAATTAGGTTAGTCTTTTTTTTCAATAAAATTTGTTCATCATGTTGAGACGAATAATATTTTTTTCCTGTGCAAACTTTTTCAAAAATATCTTTGCAAATATTATAAATTTTAATAGTGGTGGGAGTTTTTCCAGTTCCACCTAAATAAATATTACCAACACAGATTGACTTTATTTTATTATTTCTTTTTGGAGTCCTTAGATTAAGTAACAGATTATTTATTTTAATGGGAATAGTAAATGGCAACAATATGTGAGATATCAAATTGGGTTTTTTTAGATCCCAAAATTTAGGTTTTTGAAGTTTCATTTTTAATTAACAAATCAACGTTATCATAGGTTCTTTTTAAAACTTCTTGACCAATTAAAAATAATTTTTTTTGCACTTTTTTTGATCTATCATTTTTTGAAAAAAGATTTTTTAATACTTTTAACATTTCAGGTTGATTAGATATCTTATAGGATATTTTATTTTTTTTAAGAAAATTGTAGATTTCTTTAAAGTTTGAAACATGTGGACCGTGTATAACATTGCAACCATATCGTGTTGCTTCTAAAGGATTTTGTCCACCGTGGTTAATTATTGAACCCCCTAAAAAAATATTTTTAGAAATGTTAAAGAAGGATTTTGTTAAACCATACACATCTACAAGATAAATATCTGTTTCTTTATTAATTTTTTTTCCTGAATTATGTGAATGAACTTTTAGATTAATATTCTCTAGTTCATTTTTGATATATTGAGCTCTATTTATGTGTCTTGGAATTATAATTGTTAGTAAGTTTTTGTAACTTTTTTTAAGTTCATTATGAATATTTCCACATAATTTTTCCTCAGTTTCATGAGTACTTGAGGCACACCAGACTATTCTTTTTTTCAAAAATTTTTGAATATCTTTTTTAAGTGATACATTTTCATTTTCTGATTGAGAAAATTTAAGATTTCCAAAAAATTTTGGACTTTTTAAACCTAACTTTTTACAATAAGATTGAGACTCTTTACTTGAAGATAAACATAAATCAAATTTTTCAAAAATTTTTTTTGAAAAGTTAGGAAATAATTTCCACCTCTTAAAACTTTTTTGTGTAATTCTTGCATTTATGAGATTTACACTAATTTTTCTCTCATTAAGATTATATATCATATTCGGCCAAATTTCTGAGTCTATAAAAAATACTAATGAGGGATTCCAATAATCAATAAATTTTTTTGAGTGAAAATTCGTATCTATAGGAAAAAATTGATGAATTACTTTTTTTGATTTAAAGTTTCCAATTATTTTTGATGAGCTTACAGTGTTTGAAGAGATCAAAATTTGTTTTATATTATTTTTTTTTTCCAATCTTTCAAGCAATGGTATAATACTTTGTAACTCGCCAACACTTGCCCCATGAAACCAAATCACTTTTCCAGGAACTCTTTTCTTTGAAAAAAAACAAAATTTCTCCAAAAATCTTTTTGGATCCTCTTTTTTTTTAATTAATCTAATCAAAATGATTAATGGGGAAATGATAAAAATTATGTTAAGCAAAAATCTGTAGATATAAATCATTAATTTTTACTAAACTGTTTTTGATAAAAATTTTTGTAAGTTTCAGAGTTTGCTAACAATGTTTGATGACTCCCTTTATCTACTACTTTTCCATTTTCAATCACATAAATAAGATTTGAATTTAAAATAGTTGATAATCTATGAGCAATTATAACAGTGGTTTTATTTTTAGTTAAACGTTGAATTGCATTTTGTATCTTTTCTTCTGTTTCAGAATCTAAAGCAGAAGTAGCCTCATCTAACAAAATAATTGAACTATTCTTTAGCATTGCTCTAGCAATAGAGATCCTTTGTTTTTGTCCTCCTGATAGTCTTAAACCATTTTCCCCTATTATTGTCTCAAATTTATCTGGCAACTCGTCGATGAACTCCATTGAGAACGAGTCTTTTGATGCTTTTTCTAAATCTTCCATGCTTGCATCAGGCTTAGCATACAAAAGATTATTCTTAATTGTATCATCAAATAAAGTTGTTTCTTGACTTACAAGAGAGATGTGTTTTCTTAAGGATGATAAATTTACATCTTTAATTATTTGATTATCAATTTTTATTTGACCATTTTGAGGATCATAAAACCTTGGTATTAAGCTAAGAATTGTAGATTTTCCAGAACCACTTGGACCAACTAAAGCTGTAGTTTTCCCACCTGGAATATCTAAGTTAATTTTCGTAAGTGCTGATTTGTCAGTTTTTATATTATAATTAAAATCAATGTTCGAAAAATTTATTTCACCATTTTTAAAGATCAAATCTGGATAATTTTGATTTTCATTAATTTCATTTTTTATATCCACAATTGGTAAAACTCTTTTTGCAGCAGTCAATCCTTGATTAATAGATATATTTAAGCCTGCTAAAGCTCTTACAGGCTGATAAGCCAGCATCATAGCAGCCAAAAATGAAAAAAAATTATTTATCTCAAGTTCGTTTTTATTAATTAGAGTGCCAGAATAAATTAATAATACTGCAATCATTATTCCAGTCAAAGTCTCCATGATTGGAGTATTTCTCATAAATATCACCTGGGTCTTTATCATTTTGCTTTTGAGTTCATCTAAACTCTTATGAGATCTTGAATTTTCTGTTTTTTCAGCCTGAAATATTTTTATCAATTTGTGATTTTTAAAAATTTCCACCAGTTTTTTTGTAAAAATTTCCATTTTTTGTAATTCTTGTAAAGATGCCTTAGATATTCTTTTTCCTAGAACTTTAGCAGTATATCCTGCAAGAGGTATCATTATAATTGCAATGAGTGAAAGTTTCCAATTTTGAAAAAACATGACACATAATAAGCCAATTAAAGTAAAAGAGTCTTTAAACAGATTCAACAAAGCAACACTTATTAAGTTTTGCAACATAAAAACATCAGCATTAAGTCTGGATATAAAATTTCCTGAGTGAGATTTATCTATATAATTTGTATCGGAAGAAATTAGTGATCTAAGCATATCTTTTTGGACATCAGCTTTTAAACTCTGACCTACATTTATCATTATTGCTTTTGATAAATATAAAGAAATACCTTTTACTGAAAAAGCAACCACAATGGCCAGAGGAATTAAATAAATTAAAGTTTGGTCTTTTTCTAAAAAAATTTTTTCAATTGCAGGATCTAATAGGTATGCAATAGACGAAGTACTTCCCGCAACAAATAAAGAAAATATTATGGCTAAAATTATCTTATTTATATAATTAACAGTGTAGTCCCTATACAATCTTTTTATTATACTTAAATTCTCTTTCATCAAATAATTTTACCTATAAATAAATTTAAAAAAGCAATAAATTTCAATTATATACAGTATAAAAATAAAGTTTTACTTTAATATATTAGTAAATATTACTTACCTAAATAAAGTCTTGATAAGTAATACTCTCTTCTAGAAATATAAATACCACAAAGGACTATCATAGAAAGACCTAAATATGTCCAATTATCTGGCAATTCTTTAAATATATAATAACTGAGCAAAATATTAGTAATAATTTCAGTATAGCCAAGGGGAGCTAATTTAGAAGCATCAGCGTATTTAAGAGACAAAATGATAAAAAGATGGGCAATAGCTGCTATAAAGCCAATTAAAGCCATCATAATCCACTGACTATTTGATGGCATTATCCAAACACCGGGCATAAATAAAGACATGACAATAGTCCCTACTGTGCCAGCAAATAATAAAGTTAATAGAGAGTTATCGGAGGTACTTAATTTCCTTGTAATAATTAAATAAAAACCATAACAAATACCATTACCTAAGGCTGCTAATGTAGCTAAATTAATCTCTATAAATCCAGGTCTAATAACAATTAAGGTGCCAATAAAGCCCATAGATACTGCTGTCCACCTTCTTAAGCCTACTTTTTCGTTTAAAAAAAATGGGGACATTGCAGTTACACAAATTGGGGCAACAAATGCTAGAGTTAAGGCCTTGGGTAAAGAAATCTCAGATATTGCAAAAAAAAATAAATATGTTGAAAATACAAAAATTAATCCTCTTATCAATTGAAGCATGGGTTTTTTACTCCAAACCATTGATTTTCTATCAAAAAAAAGCATTATTGAGAGTGCAAAAACAACTGTAAAAAAATATCTAGCCCAAGTAATTTGCAAAACATCCATAGATGAACTTAAATATT
>Ga0208390_1000202_pt1 | contig 19909 bp, 26 predicted proteins | sample Knorr_S7_td_Surf_FD_185594 | JGI IMG/M metagenome (GOLD analysis project Ga0208390, IMG submission 185594) | Marine microbial communities from Southern Atlantic Ocean transect - Knorr_S7_td_SurfaceA_ad_6m_LV_A (SPAdes) (version 2) | ecosystem: Environmental > Aquatic > Marine > Oceanic | place...
TTAGGAGGCATGGTAACTACATGAGAACCACGTTTAAAACATTCTGATACATCTTTCACATTCCTTAATGATGCTGCAAGAACTTCGGTCTCGATACCATGTTGACAATATGTTGCAACGATATCTCCTACTAAGTCTACACCACTGAATGAGTTGTCGTCAACCCTACCCACGAAAGGTGATACGAAAGACGCTCCTGCTTTTGCTGCTAGGATTGCCTGTGCAACTGAGAATATAAGAGTAACATTTACTTTTATATCATCACTTGCTAAGTCATTACATACTTTAAGACCCTCGACTGTGCAAGGGACTTTGATTGTAATGTTTGGATTAATTTGTACATATTCATCTGCCATTTCTAGCATTTCTTCTACGGTATCACCTGATACCTCTGCTGATACTGACGCATCCCAACCAAATAATTGTGAAATAGATTCAAGTACATCTTTTGGATTCAACCCTGACTGTAACATCAGTGTTGGGTTAGTAGTAACCCCATCTATAAGACCAGTGTCTACTGCCTTAGTGATCTCATTAACATCACTACTGTCTAAAAAGATCTTCATGGGTTTACGTTCTAATTCTTCACTCATATTTATTTTTAGATAATAAAAAGGACACCCGAAGGTGCCCATATTATAACATTAAGTGTTACTTTTGTCTAGGATTCTCTCCTAGTCTAGGATTAAATATGTTCCAGTTATTAATATTGAAGTTATCTAGGTAAACCCATTTGGCATAGTGGACCCCTCTGTAACAGAGAAATGCGAATACTTTTTCTGGATTGTGAATCTCAGGATCATATTCTGGAATGTTGTGGTCCCAATCGAAATGGATTTTTAACTTCATGACTAGAACCCTTCCTTTTGTAAGAGTCTAACTTCTGTATAGATTATTCCTAAGAATAATGCCATTCCAAGGGAGATACCACCTACTGTCAGTAGCATGATTATACCTCCTTGTTTAGTTTAATTCCTCGATAAACGAGTTGTGTTTTGTCAGCGTTTACGTTTGTGTCCTTGCGTGTACGATTTGTGTCATACTGAACACCGCGATAAGTAACTTGTGCCATTTGATTTTTAGTAATAGGATGTTTTGAGGATCCGTTCCTTCAATCGTTTGCGTCCTTACAATACAACCCATGTGCTTCACCAAAATCATAGTAAAGATCAATTACTTCTTGTCTATCTTTATCGCTAATGTCTGGATAGACCTTAGCACGATTTACAAGTTCATTAATGTCTCCACATGAGACGGTGACTACCTGAGTAGTTGTTAATAATAAAGCAAGCATATGTATCATAGGATGAACGTACCGTTCCGCGATTTACTTGCGTCCTATTTGTAAAGGTTCGCAATTTCTATCTTCAACTTTGGTAAAAAAGTAATCAATAAGATACTCTTTTGCATCACGAGAGAGGTTGCTATCTGTTAGAACCTCAATCCTGTTGGTGTTCCACTCTTGACATGTCATCTGCCAATGGGCAGGGTAGTGTTCAGAGAGGAGCGTCGCTGATAGTGCGAGACCAATCATAAGATGAACTTATGTTACATATAAGATGAACGTAATGTCATTATATCATGACAGAACTATTTATGCAACTTAACATTCTCTTAATGTTACAATCGCTACTATTTGCGCTTTCTTCTAGTCAGACCACTCTTTTTCAAGTCTCTCTTCACCTTCTTCAAAAAAGATAAGTGGTCCTTTATACCAATTTTCGGGTCTAGCACAGAGAGGATCGCTCTCATGTTCTTCTTTGTCCATTTGTCCAAGAGGGTTAAAGTTTAAACCCTGCAAAAGTTTTTGCATCCACATCTTGTTTTATGCCTCCGACAACATAAGATTCGATTTCAGTTTCCTGGGGTGCGTTTTGTTGACCCTTACTATTTAGCCAGTGTTCTGTCCATGGTAATGGGTTGTTTGATGCAGGGATATCATATATGGGTTTGATACCTAGTGCTTTCATACGTCTGTTTGCTATCCACTCGACGTACTGTGATAATAATCTTTCGTTTAGTCCTATGATACTACCTTGTGAGAAGAGATAGTTCGCCCAGTCTTTCTCTTCATCGACTGCTGCTTTAAACATAGAGACAACATTCTCTTTCTCTTCTTCGTGGATCTCTTTCATGATAGGATCGTCTCCTTTCCTCCACTTATACATTATCTTTTGAGTAAGTGCAAGATGCTGACTTTCGTCTCGTGCGATGAGAGAGATAATCTTAGCGGATCCTTCCATAAGTTTGAGTTCACCAAATGCAAACGAGCAAGCGAACGAGACATAAAACCTGATACCTTCGAGGATGTTAACATTAGCAATAGCACGGTAAAGAGAACGTTTCATATCTTTCATTGTCCAGTCAGTAGTCGGAGAACCTTTCCAGTCTTTCTTCCACATGTTACTTTCTGCCCATGCTCCTGCACGTTCTAGAAATTCATCGTATGCTTTTGTTACTGACTTCGCTCTTGCTATGATCTTATCGTTGTCTAGTACAGTGTCTAAGACCTCAGCAGGATCTGGATATACATTCTTAATGATATGAGTATAAGAACGAGAGTGGATTTGCTCCATGAATTGCCAGACACCCATGCAACCTTCCAACTCAGGAAGAGAACAGTAAGGACTAAATGCCATCCCTGGTCCTCTACCTTGTACCGAATCCAATAAGATTTGATACTTCAAGTTACTTGTATATATGTGCTTTTGTTGTTCGTTTAGGGTTTTGTAATCCCCTCTGTCTTTTTGTAATGATACTTCCTCTGGTCTCCAAAAGTATCCTAGTTGTGTCTGTGTCAACTTGTCGAAGTCTGGGTACTTAAAGTTGACATACTGTTGCATCCCTAGGGGTGCCCCAAAAAACATTGGTTGTGTTGTTGTGTTATTCTTCTTAGAATTAAAGACAGTGGTCCCCATTCTCGTCCTCGGTTCGGTGTGCATTTATTGTTAATATATTAGACGTTGCACGCATCACAATCTGCTTCGTTGCCTGACATAATATCGTTAATCAAATTGTCAAGCACCTCACTATTGTCTGGTGTCTCTTCGTCTTTCTTGATGTCGTAGGTATTTTGATAGTAACTTGTCTTCCAACCATACTTATAGGTTGCAAGTAAGTCTCCTGCCATAACAGATACAGGTACCTTGTTATCAGGGTAATTCTCTGGATTGTATGACCAGTTACCAGAAATTGCTTGGTCAAAGAACTTCTGCATAACTGCAACTATTTTAATGTATCCTTCATTCGATGCCATGTCCCAGAGAAGAGTGTAGTTATTCCTGTAAGTATTGTACTGAGGTACAATTTGTTTGAGTGGTCCTTTTTTACTCTTCTTAACGGACAAGTAGTCTCTTGGTGGTTCAATTCCGTTGGTAGCGTTAGACACAATGGAACTGCTCTCCGATGGCATCTGTGCGGACAATGTTGAGTGTCTAAGACCGAACTCTTTGATGTCATCGCGTAGAGAATCCCAATCATAAGCAAGTGTATTGTTTACTATCTCGTCTACCTCCTTCTTATATGTATCAATAGGAAGTATTCCATCAGAATACTTTGTGTGTTGGAAACCATCACATGCTCCACGCTCTTTTGCTAGGTTATTTGATGCCTTCAAAAGGTTGTATTGGAACGCTTCTGTGAGGTCATGAACCAACTTCCATGCACCCTTGTCTGAGTATTGTTCACCATTCTTAGCAAGGTAATGTGCTAGTCCTATGTAACCTATACCAAGTGAACGACGTGCTAGTGTACTACGCTCTGCTGCTTTAACTGGATAGTTCTGATAGTCTATGAGTTCTTCTAGTCCTCTGACTGCTAGATCACATAGTCCTTCTAGTTCTGTTAGTCTTCTTATCTTACCTACATTGATAGCAGATAATATACACAGTGCTATCTCTCCTCCTCCATCATCTATATGACTGATAGGATCTGTTGGTAGTGTGATCTCCTGACACAGGTTAGACATACTTACCTTGTCTTTGAATGAACTATGACTATTACAGTGGTCAATGTTCATCAAGTATATACGTCCTGTCTCTGCTCTCTCTTTTAATAGAGATAGTATTAGTTCTTGACCTCCGATTGTTGCTCTTGGGACGGACTCATCAGATTCGTAATAGCAATATAACTCATCAAACCTATCGGTCCCAAAACTCTCAAACAAACCAGGACAATCATGAGGGGAAAAAAGCGAGACTTCTTTATTTTGGATAAAACGTTCATAAAATAGTTTGGATAATTGAATACTGTAATCAAGTTTTCTTACTCTATTATCTTCTGTTCCTTTATTATTCTTTAATACTATTATGTCTTCGATTTCTCGGTGCCAGATGGGGAAGTGGACAGTCGCTGATCCACCTCTAATGCCATTCTGAGTGCAGCATCTGACAGTACTTTCAAACTTTTTGAGGAAAGGTATAACGCCTGTGTGCTGTACTTCTCCACCCCTGATTTTACTGTTGACCGCACGGATTTTGCCTGCGTTAATACCGATTCCTGCCCTTTGAGCAACATAGTACCCAATAGCCATATCACTTGCAAAGATACTATCGAGGGTGTCATCAACATCAACAAGAACACAGGAAGCAAACTGTCGAAGTGGAGTTCGCACCCCTCCCATGATAGGTGTGGGAATGTTGATTTTGTGCGTGCTGATCGCGTCGTAGTATCTTTGGACATAATCGAGTCTCTTCTCTTCTGGATATTTCTGGAATAATGTAGCAGAGATCAACATATACATGAACTGAGGTGTCTCAAATATAGCACCTGTACTTCTATCCTGTACTAGATATTTATCTACAACCTGTCTCATGCCTGCATAGGTAAACAGGTAATCTCTATTGTGATCTATGTATGAGTCAAGGGATGCCCACTCGTCCTCACTGTATGCCTTTGCAAGGGCACTGTCATAGATGCCTGATGCAATTCCCTTATCAAGATGTGATTTGATAGTAGGATGATTGTCGGGATGCCCCTTGTAGACTTCTTTCCTGACATCAAATAATAATAATCTAGCAGCAACAAACTGATAGTTTGGAGCGTCTAATGAAATCAAATCATTAGCAGACTTGATTAAAATGTCTTGTATATCTTTTGATTTAATACCATCAAAGAATTGAATACCACTACTGATTTCAATTTGTGATGCTGATACTCCTGCGAGTCCTTCACATGCATGCTCAACCATTTTATGTACCTTTTCTAGGTCGAGAGGAGTGGCACTGCCATCCCTTTTAATTACATTCATACTTTTTTCCAGTCTGCTAATTTAAGTGTTGCCTCTAATCCAGAGAAAGTGTTGTGTTTAATAATAACATAAGGATCATAACCTTGCAACACCATTTCATTGATGTCCTTTTCTTTTATGTCCTTATCCCAGATGACTACTTTGTCACCTCGTTTAATTGCTGCTGCAATTCTATCGACAATTTGTTTGCTTCTTGGTTCGTTGTCGAAGACCCATACCGTATCTCGAACATCAATGGACCTATGATCAACATCGCTGCCACACATAGCAATAGCGTTGGGAATGAAAACGGAGTCAAAGGGTCCTTCTGTAACATAGACGGTCTCGTTAGGGTTTACTTTATCTTGACCAAACACTTTGGGTTGGTCTTCAAACATTATAGTTATGTATCGTAGGTGGGGGTTTGCCTCCAAAGATCTACCCTGGATTCCAAACATAGTACCATCATGACGTAAGAGAGGGATAATAATTCTAGGTCTGTCATACTTTAAGTCAGTAAAAGTTCTTGGTTTCTGTGTATTCACCCACTCTTTAAACTTACTGACATAGTAGAAACGTGACAAGTCAGGTATCTTTCTACTTAGTAAATATTCTTTCGCTGGATGCCCATTATTTAGTAAATCTACACTGGTTAAGTCTAACGTTTTCTTAGCAAAATAGGGAGTTGAGTCAGGGACCTCTAACTTCTCAGTTGTGGTTCCCTTACCTGTTCTCCCTGTTCTATACTTTTCCATCTGGTACTCAGCATAGATCTCTGGTGCTATGTCTTTGAGGAAGTTAGGTGCTGTTCTACCTACACCACAGTTGTGGCATTTGTACACCATCCTCTGTTTAATCGCAAAGAAATACCCCCGCGCTTTATTGCGGTGCTTTTGACTGTCACCACAATAAGGACATCGGAAGTTGTATAGTCCGTCCCTTACCTTTTTAAATTTCTCTAAGCGATAAGATACTTTGTCGATGTAATGCTCATCAACTGCGCTCATATAAAGGTTGTACTTGCTCAGTTATCATAGCAGTATTAGGTTGAGTTTGCAACCCCCTTAATAATTTCTGCCCTGGTGCTGATACGAGGAAGCATATAACACTTAGTGCTCCTGCTATTGACCACATCTTTTTCTCCATCAACCTGAGTCTATCATCTACCTTTCTTATATCTCTCTCACATCCTCTCTTTATAGCATCTGTCTCTCTATTAACATCAGCAGATAGTCTATCGATCTTCTCAAATAATACTTCGTCTATTTTATCTTGCTTATCTAACTTCTCATTATGCACAGCAAGAAGTTGACCCATCTTTACAGAGTTTTCCTGTAATGAGTCTACTACTCGTTCGAGTCTTTCTATAATAGCACTGTTTATATCTGACATTATTTCAGAGATGCTTGTCTTTTATCCCAGTAGAATTTGATCACTTGATTAGGATATAACCTCTTGACTGAGAAATACTTTGCTTTCTCTGGACGAAATATCTTTCTCAGTTCTAGTCTGATTGCTTGCTCAGACTTTCCATATAATATAAAGTCCATCGCTTCGTCCTTATAGGAAACACGGAAGGGCAATGCCATGGCGGTCTTTTGTTCTAGGTCTACACTTGCGTTAGAGACCTCTTCCTTAACGTACTTTCTACGCTTAGGTTTCTTCTTAGTGAGTTTACCAACTCCCATCATAGAATCAAACCCTGCAACAGGACCATTAGCAGCAGAGGATCCTGAGAATCCACCTGTGCCAGCACTCATTGTTGGGGCATCTTCATTGATCATAGTGAGTCTAACTCTCTCTTTACATCATCATCAATAGCAACGCTGTCTATGCTACCACCATCACCTTCTTTGTAGCGATTGAGATAGATAACAAATGTTTTGAGGACAGACCAATACTCACGTTCTAACTTGTACATGAGTAATGGTAGTGTTCCGTCTCCAAACACATTGAACAACACTATTAAATGGTTGAGTATCAAGTTTGTACGAAGTACACCTGTCTTGATATACCTTTTGAGTAATCGTTTCAGATACTTAAACTTCTTCATGTCTTCCATGAAGTCATCTATTGTAACTGAGTGTGGGTTTTCGTAATACTTGATTGCAAACATTAAATGATTCTTCTCATTTAATTCATCAAATCTCATAACATAAAACTTTTAGATTAAGTACCAAAGGTTATAGTAGCAGCACCGTTAGTGTACTTTGTCTCTGCACCTTTGCTTGTATTTAACACACAACGATACTTGTATCCGTCAAGTGCGTTAGATGCTAGTCCACTGTATGCAAGAGTTGCAGTAGTGAAGTTAGCATAGGTAATACCTGTGTCAAGTGAAGCACTTACATCTACCCAACGAGTAGAAGCAGTTGCTGTCTGTCTCTGCCATTTGTATACCTTAGTACCAGACTGATCAACTGTGAATGCAGCAACGAATGTTCCAGCACCACTAGATGAAGTAGAGTTAGCGGGTTGTGTACCAACTGTGATAGTTTCAAGTACGTCTGCTACTACTGTCTCGTCTGCTGCGTCACCTGATGTTCCTGCTGCCACTCTAAGTGATGCAAGTTTCTCTGCCTTATGACGCTCGGTACCATTATGTGTCTGGTATGTTCTATACAACCACCATCCAGGTCCGTCAATTCCTCTTGTTTTGTTAGATGCAATACCGTCTTCTGTTGTATCTACAAATACTAACTGGTAATTAGAGATACTATCTCCACCCTTGATTACATACTCTGCAACCGCCTTTGGTGGTGTTCTCTTGATTACGTTCGCAGCACTAACTGTTGCAGTTGATCCTGCGTAATTCTTGTGAAGTTCAATAGCAGTTGTGCTAGTGACTTGCTTTACAATATATGCAACGCTACTAATTTCTAGTACGTCACCTGGGACAACGCTATCAGCAGCATTCTTAGATACAGTAGCGTCTCCATTGGTGACCCCTATGTTCTGTGTGAATGCAGCAGCGTCAATCTTACCATAGATCGCCATTCTTTACTCCAAGTACAATGTGTTTCCTATATTTTATTTATAAAAAAAGGGAGGTTGCCCTCCCTGATTATCTTATTCACGGTTCTTGATCGCTTCTGCTACCGTTGCCAGTAACTTATCGTCAGCATCCGTCTTAGTTAGTTTTACTGCCTTTCCTAGTATAACTAGGCAGATGTCGATGAGTTTCTCACCGAGTTCAGCATCATCTGGTATTTTATCTACTGCGTCAGAGATAATCTTTGAAGCAATAGGTAGTAGAAATCCGAACATAATTAATTAGTGTAGATCTACTCTATATATACTATTTGTCTGCGGTAAACTTTCGGTTCTTCATGTAACCCCACTTACCTTTATGCAGTGCTCGTATCCCTCTCTTGTCTTTGACAACTTCTGTTTTCTTCTTGTTGCCATCTTTGTCAACGAAATCCTTGTAACGCTTCTTACCGTGCTTCATGATAGCACCTTTAATCTTAGCGTCCTTGTTTTGTTTTTCGTCTCTTTCTCTTGCCTTGGTATCAGTGTACCAACTTAGGGCACGTTCATTTAACATTCATCCCTGCTTTCTTTCTATCATGATCAGCAGTCATCTGCATCATCTTAGATTTCATCCTGTCCTTGATAGCACTTTTCTTAGCAGAGGTATCAACAGAAGCATACTCTTTGACAGTCTCTTCTTCTACTTCATGACCTTCTTCTGGTGTGTTGTCAACTGCACCTTCTCCCTTTGGAGTAATACGTTTCTTACGAAGTTCTTCAAGTGTAGACTCTTTCATCTTAATAATTTTAGATCTAACTTTACGTCTGTTCAATAGATACTTATCAGACTTATCATGGTCACCGTCATTGTCGATGTCCTTGTCTTCTTTACCTACTGGATCTAATTTCTTCTCGTCTAAATTCTTTTCCTGCATGAGGTCCTCCTTTTTGGGATTAATAGTCACACCGTTTTTCTTTACTGTGGTAGTGACTCGCTTGTCTGTGTCTGGTTTCATGATTTGTAACCTATTTCATTTCGCCAAGAGTAACTCTCAACGTCTAGTGTCTTAGGATAGTCCTTGTCGCCTTTCTTAGCGGGTGCTTCACCACGCTTACGTTTGGCATGTATATTATCCCATAGACCTTTCTTTTCGTCTATGGATTGTTCGTCTTCCTTAACACAATTTGGTACTTGCTTACCACCTTTTGTCTTGGTGCCCTTTGCTTTGTACCCATCCCAACATTTGCCTGCACCGACATTCTTGCGTGCCTGCTTCAAACTCTCGACCATTTCGTTGTGTAGTGCATCTATATCTATGCCCTCTGTTACACCACCTGGTCTTTGTAAATTTAATCCTAGGTCTCTGGGTTCCTTAGCAGTCTTTTCCCCCTTCTTACCCATGATCTGATAGCGTCCGTCATTCTTCATACCTGTTATGACAAATGACTCTCCGCCCTGTGATATCACTCTACCGATGTTACGATCTTTGTCGAACTTGATCTTGTTCTTATCAATGAGTTTCTTTTCAACAGGGAATCCTGCATAACCCTCGACAATTTCTTCGTGTTGCATAATAATGTCAACGATTGCTCTGCCTGCGTCTTCTATACGCTTGGTTTTTGGATCTTCTCCTCCGTAAACGCAGTCTAGGATTTGTGTTTGCTCTTGCAAACTGTACCCTAGTAACACAGATCCTATCTTAATATCTAACATTGGTATGGATAAAGTGTAATACTATTTAGTTTTGACAGTCTTTCTGAACTCAGAAAACTTAATAACTCCCTGACCAGGGGTCATTGCCTGTACTGCCTGTCTATATTTATCAGTTCCTATCTTCCAATCGTTACCTGACCCATCGTCTGCACTGTAATTACTCTGATCTTTATTTTCTTTTGTTACTCCTGCTCTGGATCTTTCTCTCTCTGCTACTGACTTGATAAGCATCTTCAATACTGCACGCTTACCATATGGATTACTCTTACGTCCTAGTGGAACCTTCTTGTCAGTCTTCATTGCTATCTCTGTAATGTCTCCCAACCATGCTTTGAACTCATCACCATACTCGTCCTTGAATATGACATGATTAGTTCCTCTGTGTACTATGTGACCTCTAATACCTGTGTTGTCATGCTCTATGAGTGTACCAGTATCGAATAGTTCACCTTGAATATAGTGCTCTCTGAACTCTTCTAATGCTAACTTAGGAGCGTACTCCCATGTTTCCTTGACTGTCTTTTCCTTTGTACCTGTTGCTGTACTTAACTTCGCCTTTGCTTTCTTCGCTGCCTTCTCTGCTTTCTGTTTTGGTGTTAGTCCTGCTTGGACGTCTGCCATCATCTGTTTACTGTTCTTATATCCACCAGTCCCAGCATGGAATGCTTCATGGTCTCCACTTGTAGCATGCTTACGCAAAGCACTTGCACTAAGTCTCTCCAAAGGATCATCAGACTTAGGATCACGTTTACCAGCAGACTTAACATTAATACTCTTGAAGTCATAGTGCACTCCATTGTATTTCTTGGTGAGTTTATCAAACTCTTTGACTCTATCGTCACCAACTACCATGGTTACATGCTCATGACCTTCATCGTTAAGGTCTTTCATGATGTCAAATATATTTCTATGTGCTTCGCTATTCTGAATCTTGTCTTTATGGTCTTTGAACATTGCACGCATGTGCTTTATCTTCTGGTCTGCTGACAGTGGGTTCTTCTTATTGTCTTGTGTTCTACTAGGATAGATTCTGTAATTACCTGTGTCTCCACCATATGATTTCACTGCGTCCATCATCTTACCATGTCCTGCATGGGGAGGATTGAATCGTCCAAAGGTAAATGCGACGTGCTTATCCTGCACCTCTTGCTTTTTACCAGAGGATGTAGGTTTCTTCTTAGGCGTTTCTGCCTCTATGATGAACTGACGAAATCTCATTTAGACCAATTCTTTGCCACAGTAAAGTTTGCACGAGAGAATTCAAGTCTGTCAACTAATTTGACTGCTGAACCATCTTTTATAGCAACAAATCCTTCTGGACTTGTAACTCGGTATCCATCCTCGTCTTCAAGGAACGTGCCGACACCTTCGATCTTCTTCAATTTATTTATAATTTTAACCTTTGCTTTCATCAACAGTTTGAATCCAGTAAGGGCAGAGAAAATGACACTCTTGTTACTATTTAGATAAGTTAGGTTCTCTTGCTTCTGTTTCTTCCATGTTTCTTTTCCTTTCTCACTCTTTTTCTTAGCAATTTCTTTACCAAATTCTTTCTCAACATAGTATATGTAACCCTTTGCCATCTTTTCTGCACTGTCGGGGATACTATTCTGTCTGACTAAGATGTTTATATACTTCTTGAACATAGCAGCATAACTAAATGGTTTTGTACCACCACCTATTGCATTTAAGAATGTCTTAGAGCGTAGTAGATTAGTCTTTGCCATTCTAATATCATTCTTCACACTTGATAGTTCTGTTGGTGTTAAGTTTGCAACTCCATTTACATTAGAGAATGCAGACGAGAACACCGCCACAAGTTTATTGTTCTGCATACCTGATACATCTACACCAAATCCTGCTGTCATAGTGCTGATACTGGTGCCAGTATATCTTGTATGAAATACTATACCTATGTCAGAGTGTCCAACCTTCTTTCCCATCACTGTATCTTTCTCTACACAGTATGTGATAGTGTTAGGTTTAAACTTATAGCATACCTTACCACCCATGGTAACGATAGGAGGTGTCTCTGTATAGAGGAGGTCACCTTGTATCACACCCTTGATATCTAACTGTGATAGATGGTCGTATGATTTCTTTAACTTATCTGCTAGTTCACCATCATAAAAAGCATCAATGTCTTCATGACAATAACATATCTTTGGATTGTTCTTATTAAATACAGACTTAGTTCCTACAAAGAACACACCTGACTCAGGATCTGTGCCACATATAATAGCAGGAGCACCATCCCATTTGACTGTGACTTTCGTATTACTTCCACCTTTACCAGTGGTCAGCATATCTACGAGTGAGTTTAAGAAGTTGATGCCATTCAGTGCACCATTATATCCATCATTAAATATATCATCTTCCAAATGTTCGAGGTGTGTATTCTTGCTCATGGTTGTACTCCGACTGACTCTCTATCTGGTCTGCTCTTGTCTGATTTATTACGCAAGTAAAACTTTTGATCTGGTTTTACTTTATTATATAGATCATTCTCCATAAAGAACTTAGGATCTCCTTTGTCTAATGAAAACTTATAGAAGTTGACCTGTGACATGACGACATCAATCATAATTTTCTTGTAGTCTAAGAACTCTTTACTGATCTTTTCCAATGCCATCTGACAGGTTAGGGAGCATAGTCCATGATTTCCGTTCTTGAACTTACCGTCGTCCCAGTATTGCATACCTGTATTATAATACCTGTTGATCACCTTTGTCCACTCCTCTTGGTACTCTTCTACAACTGGCACACCATTATCAGGAATCATCTTGTCTATTTCTTTAAGAACTATACCTAGTCTACCCCCAAACTCTTTGTATAGATATTTGAATCCATAAAAAGGTCCATTAATAATATTAGGTTTAGGGTGCTCTGCTAGGATCTTTAAGACTTGATACTCGGTTGAGTCCTTATGTTTCTTTGTAGTTTTCGCATTAAACAATGCCATGATATGCTTTGGTTTAATCGTGTTGGTCACACCAGATGCTTTCTTAACAGAGAATGGATACTCTATATCTTTACCTACTAATTTAAAATCTAATAATGGTTCGTTACCCTTCTTAGGAACATAAACCTTTACACTTTGTCTAGTTATACCTGTGTATCCCATCTCATGTAACTCTCTTTGACCTCTTTCAATTACACATAGGGGTGCCATGATCTCAGAGAAGTCTTTCTCCAAAGAATCTATTGAATTAGAATAATCAGATGCCATCAACTTTTTATATGACTCTTTTAATTCGTTATGATTATCATGGTTAGCACAGTATTCAACTAACTGTACCATATAATCTTTTAAAAAGTCTGGTATACCTTGTCGTGCTCTTATTGCTCCCTTTACTTTTTCAACATATTCATTAAATCCTACTGCTTTATCTAATGGCATCTTAAAGTCTTGTGGTTTCATAGAGAATCCTGCCTTCAATCTGACAGACATCTTAACACCAAATCCACCCAATGATATCCAACCCTTTGTCCATTTCATATCCCCTGCGTTATTTACTTCTACTTCTATAACAGCAGGCATTGATGATCCCTTAATAGGAAATACTTTTACCTTAGTTCCAGCAACAATTTGTGCAACAGGTTGTCCTTGCCTAGTCTTATTACCATACACAGCAAGGGGACCTTTTCTTGTAAATTCACACTCGAATCCCTGAGTATAGAATCTACTCTCTCTTGCCCATACGTCTTTTAACTTGCTGCTCATGCAAGTATTTAGTCAGACTTTAATGGGTACCAACCTTCTGCTATTTCCTCTTTGATGTCATCATCGTCATCATGCATTATCTCTCTAAGGTTAACTGGGTTACTTAATACCCTTTCTTCTGGATCTAATTTTCCGTGTTTAGATGTCATTTGGTGCCCTGTTTTCTGAATCGCTTACGTTGAACTCTCCACCACTATAACGCTTTGCAAGTTTAAGTGTGTTCACATATATTATATCATCTAATCTTTGTCCAAGTGCCATCGATGCCTGTGCTGCATACCACATGATGTCACCTAGTTCTTTAATTAAATGTTCCTTGTTCGCTTCGTCCCATGGTTTACCCTGGAACTTCATTTTCTTAACTATTTCCATGAACTCACCCGCCTCAGCAGAGAGACCATTAGCAGCAGTATCTAGAAGAGAAATGTTACAACCAAGTTCGTTTAAATCATTCAACCTTTTTATATATGCTGCGTGATCTTTTGAGAAATTACTACATGTATTCTCACAAAATTCAAGGTATTTGTCTAGGTCAACTGCAAACTTTTCTTGATCTTCTTTTGCTTTCTGTTTCTCTTTGACCTCCTCTGCTGCCCTCCATGCAGTGAACCCTTTCTTATTGATAAACTCTTCGGGTGTGGTAGGTGTGTCCTCTGCAACCTTCTTGGCATTGTCAGACATACCCTCCTTCACATCTTGCATGTGATTCATGACATTCTCTGCTGCCTTTGATGCTTTGTCAGCACTATTGTAATCGACGTTTACGTCTTCTCTTTTAGTCATATTTTAAAACCGTCAAATTTGTTTTGAGTTTTGAGTTCAAGGAAGTTGTCTTTGAGGGTGTCCCCTGCATCAACAATATCCTCTTGTGCTTTCTGATCACAATCATACAACCTCATCTTCGCTCTGTCAATACCGACAATGAAACGTTTGTGTATGGTAGGGTCATTATATCTATTCTTCAACTGCTTGACCATAATCTGTCCTAGTTGTTCTAACTCTTCGGTAGAAATAAGAGCAAACATAAGGTCAGCAGTTGCAGGGAGACCGAAAGACTCACTTGTGTCAGTAAGATTAACATCACTGCTCCCATAACCCGCACGAGTAGTCTGAGTAGCAGTGACGATTGGTACATTGCATTCAACTGCAAGACCACGGAGTTCTTCTGCAATCGCTTTAACAAAAGTGTATGAGTTTACGATGGTTCCTTTATATCTAGCACTCGCACAGATGTTTAGATAATCAATGAACACAATGTCAGGTTGGAATCCCTTCTTCATAGACAACTCATTCAATAATGATTTGAAATGATTTACATGTGCTGATGCTGTTGGGTATTCTTTTATAATTATCCTACCTTGTGTCTTCTTATTTAATACATCTACTTTATTTCTAAACTGTTGCTTAGAAAACAGAGGGTCACTTAACTGTTTGATCGGGACGTCGAGGAGGTTGCTATCAATTCGTTCAGCAATTTTCTCTTCTGCCATTTCAAGTGTGATATAGAGAACGTTTCTCCCCTGCATGAGACAGGAACTAGCAACATGGCACATGAATAGAGACTTTCCGACACCTGTACCAGCAAGTGCGACATTGAGAGTCTTGCTAGGTAAACCACCTTTTGTAATCTTGTTGAAGTATTCAAGATCGAATGGAATTTTGTCTTCTTTTTTGTGATAGAAGTCATACCTTTCATCTGCATCCTGTATGTAATCATGTCCTACTGTTTCATCAAAACATGTGCCTAATGCTTCCGACATTATGTGTGGAATAGCATCCTTTTGACGTGTCTTATCCTGACCGTCAGCAATCTTAATACTATCCATTAGAGCAAGATAGATAGCACGTTCCTTACACCACTTCTCTGTGGTCTCTACTAACCAGTCATCATTATATTGTTGATTGTCAATATTCTCATCAAGAAACTTCTCAATCTCTGTTACAATTTCTTGACTAAGATCTTTTCTCTTATCTATCTCAATTTTTAAGGCATTGATCTCAGGTACCTGATCGTACTTTGTAAAGTAATCATTTATCTCACCGAACAGGGTCTTCATATCCAGTGTTTCAAAGTAATCTTCCTTTATAAAAGGTAATACTTTGCGTGTGTATTCTTCACTGGTAATCAGTTTACTGATTGCAATAGTTTCTATGCTTGGCATTAAACGTAATGTAAATAAGTTCCAATAATATATTTGTCATCAGTTATAGGTGCTACTCCTGCGTGTGGGAACATCCACATAGGAGGAAATGCTAGGCATCTACCTTGAACTGGTTTGATCGAGCGATGCTCGAACTTTGTTTCACCACCTTTCTCTACATCATTTAAGTAGAAAAACATTGCGAGAAATCTACGAGCAGATGCATGGTCTCCCACGTCTGCATGCTCATCAAATCTGTCATTCTGATCTACCTGATAGTGTTTCAGTCTGACTTGTTCCAAAGCATTTGAGTATGGCCATTGCTGTTGGCAACCGACTTCTTCCATATATCTGTTAGATATATCTTTGACTGCTTGGATGACTTGATTGTGTATAGTGTTCCAGATATCATCTGAATGATCCTTGGACTCTGCATGTTCAGTGATGTTGAACTCATTGAACTGAGGACGACCACCACGATCCCACCTCTTCATTTCAACATTCTTACTTGCATGTAGGATATTGCGACATAGATTTACATCAAGTGCATTATCGTATACTTTGATGTACTTGTCAAGATCCATAGGTAAACTCTTTTTGTGCTGCTGCATCTAACTTCTCCATTACTTCTTCTGTAAAGTATTTGCTCGGATCAGCAAGAACAGACTTAGCGAAGACATTACTTTCACCAATACGATAACGAGTACCAACTCTTTCAAAGACTCCATGTTTCTCACCCAGTTCCAGAAGTCCGAAGTACCTGTCCAATCCGCGTTCATCATAGAATAAACGAGTTTCAATTTTAACATTCTCCTTTGTGAAACGAGACTTCTTAGTCTCACATTTGATTATATTACCAATCACTTCCTTACCATCTTTCTCTTTCGACTTAGAGAGATAGATGATTGTACTTGCTGCATATTTAAGACCACTTCCACCACCCATTTCTTTCATGGGAACGTAAGATCCAACCACGTCATAGGTGTGGTTAGTAACTAACATAGGTACGTTTGCTTTACCTAGTTTCAGTGTCAGAACTCGGAAGATAGACTTGACAACCTGTGCTCTTGTCATGTCTCTTGTGTCTTTACCTTGTTCAGTATCATCAACCTCCTTAGAGGTAGAAAGCATACCCAAAGAATCAAGACAGAACATTAGAGGTTTCCTTTCCTCTTCCTTCTGTGCCAAGTATTTATCAATAATCTTGATTGCTTGTTGTCTAAACTCCTGTACTGTAACCACAGGAACTATAATCATACGATTAGAATCTATACCTCTGGACTCAATCATGTCCTTAGAGATGGCAGACTCTGACTCAAAGTATACAACTCCTGCATCAGGGTTTGACTCTAAGAAATGCTTGACAACACTCAGACAAAAGAATGTCTTACCTGTACTAGACTCTCCTGCAATAGCAGTGATCTTATTAGATGGTAGACCACCAAAGATAGACCCAGAAACTACTGCATTAAACACATAACTTCCTGTGTCAATAAAAGACTGCACGTCTCCTGCTGATACACCGTCACTAACGATGCCTGCATACTCATTACCAATATCTTTTACGATATCTTTTAGAAAACTCATGCGAATAAAAACTCCAATGTGTTACGTTTAACTGGTTCCCAACCTATGACATCAAGAACAAACTTGACTGGACTTAGGAAACCTTTTTCAAATTGCAAATCCCAATCGATAGCACCATGTATGTCAAATTCCTTTGGCATAGTCTGGAAGAATGACATAACATTCTCACCAGTTTTGTTTGGCATCTGTAAATAAACAAACTTGATCTTTTCACCCTCTTGAATCAGAGGATACTTGTGTTCTAGTTTCATCCTTTTGACATAATAATTATACATCAAAGAACCACGAACGTGCATGGGGCAACCCTTACCATAGATGGTTCTTGGAGACGAAAATTTACCTATGTTGTTACAACTTCTAGGAAATGCAACGTCTTCGAGAGGCATCTTCTCAAACTCTTTTCTGAACCTAGCAACGTACGTCTGAACTTCTTCTTCTGTACCACTCATGATCAGTTTAAGTGCTTCTTTAATGGCAGTTCGGCATGGTGCAGGGGTCGATGACTTGACTGCTTCGATACCGTTGATCTTTAACTTAGGTTCAGCAAACCTTACACCCTCAATATCCCATGCGTTGAGGATATATCTCTTCTTGGCAGTCCATACACCACGATCAGCGATGGTCTCCCTCTTCATGATCATCTTCTGTTCGTAAGCGTTAGTGAACCGTGCCAGTTTTTCGTAAGTACGCGAAATAAAAGGTTCAAGTTCCATTTCACAGACCTTGTTAAGGAACCCAACAATGCTTTCATTAGTTTTCTCTCTGCTCTCGTATACACGTTCCACAAGAGGACCCAGATGGAGGTAGATACTATCAGTATCACTAGCAATAACATAATCATCATTTGTCTTTAATATTTTACCAAGGTATTCATTTACCTTGTCGGCAACCCAGCGAATCGCAACCTGACCAGAGAGTGTGATTGCCTCAGCGTTTGCCAGATTGTAGTATCGGAAGTATTGGTTTCCGATTGCACCATAGGCACTGTTGAGTTGAATCTTTCGTGCCATCTGAATGTTATTGAATCGTGCGATATCTTTTTCAAGTGCCACGGTTGGTGATGTTTCATACTCTTGTTTCGCTCTAAGCATTTTAGATTTGTAGATCTTACGTTCATCGTAGATCCTTTGCATCATCTCTGGTAAGAACCCATGGATGTCTCTTCTATACTGTGCACCATTGGCACATACAGCATAGTCACCATCAAGGTTTACATCCTCTTTGAGTATAGCCTCGATACTAACCGTAGGGTGTTTTCTTTCTGCTAACGTCTCGGGAGAAATGTTGTACTGCATGATAAGGTGTGGGTATAGACTGTTAAGGTCAAAAGAGACCACCCAGTCATACATCCCAGGCACAGGTTCTTTGACGTATGCACCCGCATACTGGTCATTCTTCTGTGTATCTACCTTGGGAGGAACTACAATGTTTCTCTTAGATAGATCATTATATATGAGAGTATCCCACATACGAACCTGTGAATATACATCAGTAAGATTAACCTTAGCATCATAAGATAAAGTCAATGCCAACTCAATGAGTTTCATCTTGTCTTCCAGACGGTCAACAAGTTCAACGTCCTTTATATTATACTCAACAAACTTCTGCCAGTTCTGGGTATAGAATGCTTTGAAGTTTTCAAACTCAGAATGATCAACTTTCTTTTCACCTAGTTCAACAAGTGCAATGTGATCTAAGCGATAGGATTCTTTCGCTGAGTATGTAAACTTTTGATAGAGATCATAATAATCAAGTGTAGCAATGCCACGAATGTCATAAGCAATTTGTTTACGACCTTTGATGAAGACTTCACGTTCGAGAACACCGTTCCAAGGGGAAAGTGACTTCTTCCATTTCTCTCCTAGCACTCTTTCCAATCTACGACATAAGTATGGAATATCATACAGTTGACAGTTCCATCCAGTAACAACGTCAGGTGTATTTTCACACCACCATGTATGGAAATCTTCTAGCATCGCTTGTTCAGTCCAGAACGTACGATACTCAGTACCATTGGGTATGAACTCCTTAGTTCCCCATGTAATTACCTTCTTAGACATGATGTCTTTGATAGTAATACACAGCATTTCCTCAGCACATGCTTCTACTGAGGGAAATCCATTGTCACATGCAACCTCGATATCAATAGCATATATCTTCATCACATCCATATCAAATTCCACTGTGTTAGGGAACTTCTGGGCGATGAATTGGTATGCAAATCTATCGTATCCATGAACTTCTAGTCCATCTACATTTTTATACTTGTCAATGAACCCTCTTGCTTCACGAGCACCATCAAATTTCTTTGGGTGTGCGTATCTACCGTCAAGTGTTTTCCAACTTGACTTCTTAGATTGTTCTCTTGGTACAAAATATAGAGTAGGACGTGACTTCTCACGATACTGAACGTGCCTTCCATCTTCATACCCTCGATAGAGGATATCATCACCAAGGAGTAACACGTCAGTGTAGAAATTCATTAATTGTTGGTGTTTGCTGCTTTAATGTCACCTGTACTGGTAACATAAGTTGCCAATAAA
>Ga0208390_1000203_pt1 | contig 19909 bp, 13 predicted proteins | sample Knorr_S7_td_Surf_FD_185594 | JGI IMG/M metagenome (GOLD analysis project Ga0208390, IMG submission 185594) | Marine microbial communities from Southern Atlantic Ocean transect - Knorr_S7_td_SurfaceA_ad_6m_LV_A (SPAdes) (version 2) | ecosystem: Environmental > Aquatic > Marine > Oceanic | place...
TTATCTAATGTAAAAACTTTAGGATTAGATATAGTTTTTCCAAGACCAAGTTTTTCTAAAGCTTGTATTTCAGCTTTTAAAACTGCTGACCCCGTTCTTTTTAATATACCAATACCACTCGTTGCACCTATTGCAGATGAAGTAAAATCTGTAATTTGTCCCTCACCACCCGAGACCGTACCTAGGGTTGGAGTAATTGGCCCATCGGTCGCTGCTCCTCCTATTGTACCACCAACAATCTCTTGCTGTCTTGAGTAGGCTGCTCCTAGTCTTGTACCAAGTGCTTTTTCAAAATCTGAATTTGCCTCAACTATAAATGCCTCAATTAAAACTTGTCTTGTTTTTACATCAATCTCACTAAGAATTTTATCTACCACATCTAAATCTTCAACCTTACCTCTTACGATAATTGATCTTGTTGTAGCTTCTTCAGTAATTTGTATTGGTGAAAAACTACTTTCACCTGTAGTTGCAAATAATTCATTGATTGTAGTCTTAGCTTGTGCGGGTGAAATATAGTAAAGTCTAAAAATTTCAGAAACAATTGGCTCGACTGAATCCTCTAATTCAACTTTCTTTTTTACGGCTGCGGCTCTCGTTGATTTATATGTCTCTTGAGCTGTTAAAGTGGAAGGTGTGTGTACTCTAATTAAATTACTAGACACATCAATATCAGCAGCAAAATTTTTCATATCTAACAAAGCATTAAAAGCTTTATCCCAAGGAACATTAATCAATTCAGCAGAAATTGAACCTGCTACCTCATCACCTACTAAAACATTAATGTCTCCAACCTTGCCCATTAATTGCATTGCTTCTGCATAATCCAAATTTTTGAATTTAAAGGATACAGTTTGTTTTAATTCTGTAAATTCATCTGGTATCAATAAATAATTTCTTTTTTGTTGTGCTGATATTTTTTTTCTTTTTTGCAAAGCTTTTGTATCCCCTTCAACTGGCTTAGGGCCCATCTCCACAGTTTTTTCAATCTCTATTCGTCCAGACTTTCTTATATCATCTTTTATAAGAGGTGTATTATGCTTGAAACCTTTACCCTTTTTAGAAAGAGTATTAGACGCACATCCATTTAAAACTAAAAACAATAATGAGATTAAAGGAATTATTTTTAATAATCTAATATTCACTTTGCTCCTTTATCTGATTTTTAAAATTCATAATTAAATATTTATCCTCGGTAGCAAAAACAGCCTCTTTAGTTGTCATATCAACTAATTTTACACCGTCGCTGACCTCCTCAAACATTGAAACAGTTATTATTTCGCCATCTTGATTGATTAGAGAAATGAAGCTAGCTGAGTCTGACTTTATAATTCCTGCCAATTTATAAGTGTATAAATCTATTCTTTTCTTTTCACTCAACGGAGCTCCTCCCTCTGTTATTACTTTAACTCCACCGGAAAAAGATGAGTCCCCAACAAATGGGTCATTTAAAGGTAAAGGTTCTTCCTTAGAGGAATTATTTTTATCGTGATTATCAGCGAGCAAATGGGTGCTGAAAATTAAAAAAGCTAATAAAACTAACTTTGAACTGAATTTATTAAAAAAACTCATCTGCTAGCCCCACTATTGTTAAAGTTCCACTTACTTTTATCGCTCCAGTTGAATCTGATTTAACCACTTGTATCTTTTCTGACTCAAAATTCAACATCTTATTAGATAGCGATAAAGCTCTTTTAAATTTGATATACCCTAAAAAGTTGCCATTAATCTCAAATTTTACTGGTATCGTGTAATAGGCAATATTTTTAATTGCCTCTTTTTTATTTTTTGCTTTTTTTGGTTTTTTCTTTTTTTTCTTACCTTTATTTAAAATCTCTGATTTTGACACTTCCGTTGGTTTACCCTTCTCAATAACAGAAATGACTAAACCATTGATAGTAGCAAACTCACTTAAATTTTGATAAAGCCCTTCTACCTCAGCTTTTGAGTGAAATAGCGTTGAATAATTTTCATATTTAGGCTTAATTTTTTTAATTTTTCTTTTCACAGAAATAATTTCGTTATTAAATTTTACTATCTCTTCCTGTTTAGTGTTCATATCAGTAATTTGAGCTTTTTTTTCTTTAACAATTGGATTTAAAACAGCATAGTAAATGATTAAGAAAATTATAATTGATCCAAGACTTATACCAATTTTAATTAAAGTTTTTTTATCGGCAAAAGCTATAATTTTTGCTTTTAAGTCATCCATATTCAGATTTTTTAATTCATTTAAATCCATAACTATCCTTTAATTTTTACGAAAACCTTAAATCCTTTCATTGTTTGATCACCAGCTTTAACTCTAGGCATTTTCATTGATGATAAAGATGCTTGGGTAATTAATTTTTTAGATTGTAAATTTCTAATTAGCTGTAATATATCATTATCTCCAGCAGCAATCCCTGTTATAGAAACAAGTTTTTTTCCATCATACTCAACAAGATCAAATTTTACTCTGCTAGGAACGCTACTTGCAATCTGTGCTAAAATTCTATAGCTCAAATCTTTGTTAGACTTTAGACTGTTGCTAAGTTTAAGAGTGGTTGTCATTTTTTTTAATTCTTTTGATACTTTAGCGAGTTGATTTGATTTTGATGTATGCTCTGTAACCACAGTATCATACAGTTTAAGTTTGTTATTGTAATTATAGATATTCCAGAAAGCTAATGTAAATAAAATTAGATATACTCCAACTACAGCCCCAACAAATCCCTTATAGGCAAAATTTGAAAAGGCTTTCATTTTCTTTTGCTTAATCATTCCTTCTCTATTTGGAAGAAGATTTATATTTTTAACAGCAGTTACAAATTTGTAATATCCAAATACATCAAGTTTTCTAAAAGCAAGACCAACAGTTGTTGAAAAGTAAGACCGGTTAGTTAAGTTAATTTTACTCTCTAATTGTTGAGGTATTTTAAGTCCTTCAAAGGGATCAAATAAATTAAATCCTGTATTTACTAAAGTTTTTCTAAAACTTGATAAATAATCTTCAACATTTTCTAGATTTGATACAACTTTTATATTTCTAACCCTCTTTTCATATTTTGTTTCAAAATCTTGAACCGCTTGTTTAACTTGTGTCATAAAACGTCTTACTAATGCATCTTTTTCCTCTTGATCTTGCGACTCTTTTAAAATTTTTCTATCTTGCCCACGTAAAAAAATGTCAGTAATTATTGGGTTATTGTTGTATAGGATCATTACGTAATTTTCATCCAAACCAAATTCCAGCATTGCAGTAAAATTTGTATCCTCTGTTTTATTTGAAATTTGATTTATTTGGTCAACTGCAGATTTTAAAGCAAAACATTTAACGTCAATGATAACAGGATTTAATCCACTATTTTTAATAATGTTTGTATAATTATTTATGTCAGCTAATTTTGAAGCAACAAATAAAATATCCATTGTATTATCTTTTGAGTTTCTATTAATAACCTGGTGAAATATAGAGTAGTCATCTAAGTTATCTGTCAACTGGACTAAATTTTCCCATAACGAGTTAGTATCTATTGCTTTTTTTAATTCCTCATCATTCATTAATGGTGCTGTAACCACTCTGATAATTGCATTAGTAACTGGGATAGCAATAGCAGCATTAGGAGTTGTTATTTTTGATTTCTGTAAAGCTACATTTAATTCATCACCTACTTTTTGTTCATGATCAACAATAGCCGCGTCCTCAGGTAAGTTAATTGGATGAACATAAAATCTTTCTAGAACCCATTGATTAGCTTTATTTGAAGAAATTTGCGTTAGTCTAATTTCTTTGTTAGTTATTTCAACACCAACAATTTCTTCGCCTTGTGCAGTCTTCTTCCCTAACCTAGATTTTAAAAAGTTATTAAATTTTTCTTTTACTTTATTTTTATTAAAACTCATTTTTGGACTACTTGAATCTTTTTTTCCAAATGAGGGTGCTTTAAATTTTATATCTTTAAATTTATTTAAAAAATTTTTAACCTTTGATTGTTCCTCACTATTTGTTATTTCAGTCTGATTTAAAGAAGTATTATTTTCTAACTCCGTTTTTGTTTCAACAGTTTCTTTATTTACAGTTTCTTGTAAAGGGACATCGTCTTTTTTTGTTTGCAATGTCGTATCTGTTGCAATGGTTTCTTTAGAAGTAGTTTCTAAATTTTGTGGTTGTGTTTGTTTGTCAGTTTCTTGTGTTGACTTTTGTTCTAATTCTTTTTGTTCTTTTTCTTTTTGCGCATGAACCTCGTCAAACCATTTTTCTAAAATCGGAATTGCTTCTTCTAAGTTTGGAGTTCCCGATGATGAAATTTTTTGTTTTCCGTCAATATAGAGTCTACCAACCCAATTTTTTGACTTAAGCTCTCCTTTATATTTATCTTGTCTAACATAAATGTGTAATCTGCCATCTTTCTTGTGAATTACTTGATGTTCTTTTTTTTCTTCTGTTCTTTGTGTCGTATTTTCAACTAAGGGGCTTTCACTTTTAACTTCTTGCTCTTTATTATTGTCGTTTTCATTTAAGTTGTCTTCTTTTGATATATTTTTATTAATTTTATCTTCTTCAGGTTGTATATTTTCTGAAGTTGTTGAAGTTTCCTCATTAGAGGGAGTTACTTCTTGCTTTGTATCTGGAGTAGGTGCAACTGAAGATTGATCATCCTTATTTTGATCATTCTTATCAATGATGACACCAAACTTTTCTTTTTCTTTGTCGTCCATTTTTACATTTTTTTTTTTATTCTAACACAAACATACCGAATCTCTAACACAAATAAAAAAAAAGTCTAACACAATTTTCAACTTAAGGTGGTCATTTTGGGTTAAATCTCAAATAAGTATTGATTTTACTTACTTTTTTAAAAAAATAAAAAAATACTTAAATCATAATTTTATAATTAATTTTTACATCACTCTAACACAATTAAATTTATAACCTTGTGTTAGAGTTTTTGATTTGAAATATAAATACAGAAAACTCAATAAAATCAATATTTTTTGAATTTTAATCATTAAGTTGTAAATTTGTGTTAGAGTAAATTATTTTGTGTTAGAGCTGTTCATTTAGGATTTATTAAAGTTTAATTTATTAAAATTTTTGATTTTAAAATGGTCAAATTTAGAAAAGTTAATCCATTTTTATAGAAAATTTGTCAATTTTTTCGAATTACAATCAAAAATTGTATAAATTTTAAAATAAAACTTCAAATTTTAAAAATTTATTATGATTAATTAAAAAATTAAATTTTTTTTACTAAAAAAATTATATTTTAAGATTTTTTACGTGGAATTAAAATAATTACAATTGATTAATCATTTTATTAAATATTTTTAAAATAAATATTTAAATAAATATTGTTTTAATTATTCAATTAACGATCTTCCTGTTATGTCTGTAGTAAATTGTTGATATATCATCACTGATAGCGTCTCAACATTACTAACAACTCTATTATAATCAAAAGACCAATCAACTTTGGTACAATCTAACTCTTTGTAATAATAAATTTTTGTTTTTTTTATTGATGGATCGATTTCTTCCGTAAGTATATTTAATAATTTTGTTTTTTTATCAATTGCAAAATTATACCTACATACATTTGAGGTTGTCCAATAAAATATTACAGAAATTAAAATCGCAACGAATGACATAACTTTAGTTAAGCTCATTGAACACTGTCAACTGTCACAATTGTTAAATCATCTTTTTGTATCATTCCTGCTTTGACAATATCTTCAATCATTAACTTAAGTCTTTTATTATTCGGAGTGTGTTGATATTTTTTAATATATTTTTGGAAACCTTCAACTTCAAGCATGTCACCTGAAGGATCTCTTATCTCAGTGATACCATCGGTAAAAATGTACATTGAGCTGTCAGAAAAGTTTGTAGTGGTTTCTTTATATTTTATTTTTGAAGTTATGCCTAAGGGTGGACCAGCTTCAGAAAAGTTAGAAAAGTTTTGATCTTTATCAATTACAAGTGGTGGTTCGTGACCTGCGTTTGATAATAATAATTCTTTTTTATTACTATCATAAATCCCAATCAACATTGTTACGAACATTCCTCTTGCAGCAGTTTCACATATTTCTTTGTTAAGTAAATTTAAAAGATCTGAAGTTGAAAAAATAGTTTTGCTTAAACATCTATACAAACTTGATGCCTTTGACATCAGTAAGGAAGACTTGATACCTTTGCCTGAAACATCAGCAACACCAAAACCATAAATTCCTTTTGCAATCTCTGAAAAATTATAAAAATCACCAGAAACAACTTTTGCTGGAATATTTATTCCTGCAATTGGAAAGTCTTCATTTTTATTTTTAGATAATAAAGTTTTTTGTATTTCGCCAACTATTTCTATTTCTTTTTGCATTCTATTCTTATCAATTAATTCTTTAGCCATTTTTGCATTACGAATTGCTAAAGCAGCTGGAGCAGATAATGTCTCTAACAATTTTCTATCATTCTCCTCAAATAACTTAGAGGATGTTTTTTTATTTAAACAATGGATTACTCCTATACATTCATTTGCAGCAATTAATGGTGAACAAAGAACTGAATAAGTTGTAAAATTTGTTTTGTTATCTAAATCAAAATAAAACTCAGCTATTTCTCTTACATCTTTTCTAACATCTCCAACTCTAATACATTTTTTTTGAAGAACTGCTTTTCCCATTACTCCTTGAGTTAGTGGTATCTCGTATTCATCAAGGTATGATTGATATTTGGATGCAATACATTGGAAAACTTGTTTCTTTTCATCTATCAAAAAAATATTTGCAGCTTGGGCATTTATTCTTTTTATGATTACTTCTAATGCAGTTTGCAAAGTTTCATTCAAATCTAAAGAGGTAGCAAACTCTTGATTCATTTGCGTAATTATTGCCAAATCTTGGTTTAAATCGTTATCTTTTGTAATTGGCACTACTTTTTTTGATTTAAAAAACATTTTAATATTAGTTTTACATCCCTTTCTTATTGGCATTTTAACCCTTTTTTGATAATTTTAATAGATATGGAAATCGTAATTAATTCGCCAGGTTTATATTTACATATTCATGACGCAATGGTTTTTATTCAGTACTGCATTGATGGAGTCATAAATATTGCTTCACAATTCAAAATCTAATTAGTGATTTTTGTTTTTTTTTTTATTTTAGGAAGTATTTGGGGAAGTTTCTGTAATGTATGTATATTTAGATTACCAAAAGACAAAGGTGTCGTTATAGATCGTTCCTTTTGTCCAAAATGTAAAAAAATCATAAAGTGGTATGACAACATTCCTTTAATTTCATTTTTATTTTTAAAAAGAAAATGTAGAAATTGCGATTATATAATTAATATTCAATATTTTATTGTTGAGTTATTAACTGCAATAAGCTTTTGTTTGATCTACTACATCTATGGATTAAGTGTCACTACGTTATTATTTATAGTTTTAAGTATATTCTTTGTAATAATTTTTTTTATTGATCTAAAACATTTTATCATACCAAATGAATTAACTTTTCCTTTAATGTTTATTGGTTTTGTAAAATCATTTTATCCTAATTTGGATACAGTAATCTTTCCAAATTTTATAAACTCATTGATTGGTGGTGCTCTTGGTTATATAATTGTATGGACAATCATTTTTCTCTACAAAAAAATTAAAAATAAAGAAGGTATGGGTTTAGGTGATGCTAAACTTTTATCAGCAATCGGTTTTTGGTTTGGATGGGTAAGTGTACCATTAATAATTTTTTTTTCTTCCTTAATAGCTTTAGCATATGTATCTCCTACATTGATCAACAGAACTAAAAATTTATCAACACAGATTCCTTTTGGTCCTTATCTTATTATAGGAACAATAATCTTTATAATTTTTGGAAATCAAATAAAATTATTATTATTCAATTACTAATAGTTCTCTCTCCAAGAATCTCTGAATGATCTAAATTGTTTGTCGCTAGCCAATATTTGAACTAGAGTATCTTCTGTTGCATCTGGACCTGCAAGGTTTGCAAACATTCTTCCTCCAAAGACAACTAGTTTTGATAAAATACCAGCTCCTACTTCATAACAAGTTCCCTCTGTTACAGAGCTATCAATGTGAAGTGTATCTAATGAACCACATTCGTCATCGTAAGCACAAACATATGCAGTTCCTAGTTTACATGCGTTTCTATTTGGTTCATAGATCGGAAAATAAACTTTTCCTCTATAAACAGTAGGAGCTGCCGAAGTTTTTCTAAATTTATTAACTGTAGTTGACAAAGGATTTGTATCAGGAGTTCCTAAATGAACTCTCCATGCATCTGTGTTATTTGTTATTTCACAGATTGGGTAAGTATCACCTGTTGTATTTTTACATAAAGTGCTTTGATCTATTGTAGGAGTTATAGTGTTTGTTCCTATGATAGTAGCAGCATCAAAAACAAAGTTTGCGTTTCCACTTAGTAATGGTGGTGAAGATTTTGAAACAAAGTTTGGAAAATCACGGTCTCTAATACCATAAACAATGTTATCCATTTCGCTTTTACCATCCTCACCTACTGTTTCTGATATTCTATTGAAATTACCAGTTCCACCAAATAGCCATAGGTTTCCTGAATCTCCTCCAATTCCAGCATCCAACTCAAAAAAACTATACCTTTTATTTTTAAAATTAGCTCCAAGTGTCATTATAGTTTGTTGTTCATATAAAGTACCCTCAGAGGTCAAATTTATTTTTGTAATTTTGCCCTCTAGGTCGTTAACATAAACCAGCGCACCTCGCCAATTAGCATTAGCCGCGTTCTTTGCTGTAATTACAACTGGTGTTGAGGGTACTGAATTAGTAATTGGGCTTGCATTAGCGAATGTACCAGAGATACCCATTTTATAACCATTTTCATCGGTATCTAATATTCTTAAAAAACCATTATTTTCGGTTTCTGAATATCCGTACAAGCTTCCAGCTCTGTGATCTAATTCAACATTATCTGGGTCTACCTCTGCTCCTCCCTCTAAATCAACAATAAAGACACCTGAGCCTACACATTTAGTTCCTGAGCCCATTCCTCCACCCATAACTGCAACGTATCGATCGGTTAAAATATTACTATCCCCAGTTTTGTTTGGGATTCTAAAAATTCTTGGAGTAGACCATGTTTCACCTAATCCGCTGTAATCGTAAGCTTTAGTGGCCATGGCTTGGCCTTCGCACGTTGTTTCTATTTTTATTTTATTTGAAGCAGTATCAGTTAATCCTTGATTAATAGTAACAGTTTTACCAAAATCAACTGTCAAAGTTGATCCTGAATATGTTGCTGTCACCCCAGTCATCGGTGTCCAATCATCGCTTATTAATTCTGAAATTGATAAAACTCCATCTTTAAGATTACCACTACTATCTACAGCACTTGCTGGTAAATCAATATCAAATGTAAATTCTTCACCGTTAAAACAGGTGGTTGCTCCATCGTCATAAGCTACATTTATAAATTTATTAGGAGTAAAATCGCTATTAGATTTGCACTCTGCTTTTGCGTCTCGATTAGTGAAATAATGTATGTCGTCAGCTGGATCGTCAGGTGTACCACCATCATCTACAGGTGGTAGAGCTTTATCCAGAGTTTCAGCTAAAGAATAGATATCAGCCGCATGTTTGGCTTCTTTTGATTCTATCAATGTAGTTGTGGCTCTCTCATATGGTAATCTAATTATTTTACCCTTATGGTCTATTCTTATAACTTCTTTATTATAAGAGTCGTTGAATATAGAGAACATATGTAGTGGCCCTGTTCCTGTTGTAGTTGTTCCTGTTGTAGTATCAGTAGTCCCAGCAGTAAGTGTTGGTTTAGTCACATCTAATACAGAAAATCCAGCTCCTCCACGACCGTAAGGTACAAACAATAATGTTCGCCATGATTTTTGGGTCTGATATTTCGATCCATCTGCTTCAAGTCCAAAAATAAATGCATCATGTGCAACAGGTGATCCATCAACACCAAATATTGCATTCGATCCTCCTGCTTTTTTACTCAATAAAAATTGTCCATCATAATTTGCGTTAATTAATAGTGGTAATTGAGCTGCGATCATTGGCGGTACAAATGCCCACTCCTCAGATCCGTTAGAAGCATTAATCGCATGTAGCATTCCACCATTTGAACCCGCATAAATAATTTGTGCTCTATTTTTATTATTTAATTTAAAATTTTGATAACCTTTACTTGCTCTCCAGTAAGCTTCTTCGTTGTTACCTTTAAAGTTTGTACTAGCGTTAGGTGGACCCACTTCAATTAGCTGTGAATGATAAATATCTGCCAGAATTGACTCTCGATCCTCAGTAATGTTACATTCGCCACTACCATCTGATCCGTTGTAATCAAAATAATCAACTCCCCTTACAAAATTAATTAGACCCTTAACGTCATCATCAATGCCATCCTCTACTCCTGGTGTATTTTTAATTCCACACGTTGATCCAGTATTATGATAATCTCTTACAACGTTACCTGTTGATTCAAATAATTCCTGTATTGGTAAAGCATTGTTCTCGTTCCAATTATTCCAGTTCCCAAGATAATTTGCGTCAGGGTAAGTATCGGTATCGATTGCTGTCCAAATATTTCTACCAGTTGATTTTTGAGCTTTAATTGAACGAGCAGCATCCCAGTTGCCAAATGGATTTGAGGGCGAGGTGTCATGTTTAACTTCGCCATCTACAATTGATTTTCTCAGTAAGTGTCCAGTCCATTCTCCATTAGCTTCATAAGTAAACTGAGCTTGATAAACAGATCCTCCTTCTTCAAGAGTTGCTGTAATTGATGGAGCTGAGAAAGATAATCTCTCAGCAATAATCTGTCTAATTTTTGATCCAATCTCTGTTTTTAAATCTTCAGGAGTATCAGCTCCAATAGCTCTTTCGCATCCTGTTTTATCTGAAAGTGGCTCAAAAGTGTATGGATCTGTAACATCCCAATAATTTCCAGGGCTCTTACAAGAGCCAGCTCTTGCTAACCTATCAAATATTGGCTTAGCAGATGTATTATAAGAACCACCATATCCAACCATAAGAGTTGTTACTTTATGCTCATCTTTTAACCTTGCTAAAGTTCTGTAAGCTTCCCACCAATTTCTGATATAACCATCACTAATTACAATCACATAATTCAACTGACATGGTAAATTTGGATCTATGATAGGTGTGTCTCCTCTTAAATTTCCAAAATAATTATAAGCTATTTCCGCAAAAGAATTTCCATCTGTCCCCCATGCCATGCCAATGTTTGGTAAAACTTCGAGAATTTTATCAGCACCTTTTGGGCTTACTCCAACATTTAAACACCAATCATTTAAACAAGGATTCGATTTTCCATCTGGGTGAACTGGATCTCCATCCCATCCACCTTCATTATACCAGCAAGCATTATGATAATGACAATATTTTTCACCTCCTCCTCTTGCTGTTGACCACCAGGCCTTACCACCACGCCAATCTGTTGTTCCAGAGTTCCAATGCCCAAAACCAAAATTTGCTCCCGCTGTTAATGCGCTATCAGTTACGATAGCCTCAATCGCATCTTTTGCACCTTCAAATTTTGATACTTTTGCTCCACCGTATCTTGCTCTCCATGCTGTATCTTTATCAGCATCGGTTAATTTATTTACATCAAATTTGTGAATGAATGAATTTCTATCACCCACTAAAACTCTTGAAGAGCTTGTAAAAATATTATTAGCAAAAGTAGAGCTCGATGCTTTTCCAGGCATATTAAACTCGACATTTGCAGCAGAAACTGTTCCTGGGTCTTGATTATCAAAGACAGAACCTGTTCCGTTTTTACCAATAGTTATATCTAAACTTGCTGTAAAATTTGTATGATTAACTGAAATTCTTTGAAGAACATGTGAGTTCTTACTTGTGGTATAGATCTTATTATTTACATCCCGAGAATATTTGATTGAATAAATATCTTTTATATCATCTGTATAAGAGTTTTGTACACTAGGGCTCTGTACTCTATTACGTCCAGTATTTATATAATAATCCCAATTACCATCGGTTGGACAATAAAGATTATTACCATCTTTTGATAACTCAAAACCGAATAGACTCTGACCTCTTGCTAAATAAATATAATCTCCGTTATTACTTATAGTCATAGACATAGCTTTGTTGCCCGCTAATGAGCTACCAAAATATTGTCCGTTATTTATAGAACATCTTTTTTGTGCACCAGTTGTTAAATTTTTGACATATAGTTTACCTTTTTTTCCACCCCCTTCATGAGTTCTACCCCCTACAAAAAGAATTTCTTCATTATCTATCTCTCTTATCTCTAACAGAGCTGGCATGGCAATTTTAGTTTTGTTAAATCCAATTACCTCAACACATACACCTGAGCTGTTAATTGCAACTATCTGTCCTCCACCTTGTGTTGAAAGACCGTAAACTACATCATTTGAGGTTACATCTCCTGCCCAACTTTTATTAACTTTAGAATTTGTACCGCAATCTGGGTCATTATTACTTCCTCTAAAATTTATTGCATTTTTTGCAAATGATACATCTCTAGCGCCATCTGCACTTAAAATTTTTGAAAAACCTCTACCGTTTTCAGCAAAAATGATATTGCCATCACTTAACTCTACCGCCCAGTCAATACCGTAAGTACCCATACCACCCGATACTATATTTCTCATACTAACCGAACTATCTAATAGTATTAAAATATTAGCGGGAACATCTCCCTCTCCTGAACCAGGAGGGATTGGTTTGGTAAATGATTTTGGAATTATTATTAAAAATAATATTAAGTTTAAGATGAGAGTTTTTATCAAAGTTTTAGTTTTCATTCGCTACCGTCTTCCATTAATACTTCAAAATATTGTGGTGAGGTGACAGCTACACCCTCTATAATTTCACCACTATTAGATTTAATTTTATAATAATAAATTTGCTTACCCGCAATGTCCCAAAATTTATATCCGCCCCATTGATTGCTTTCGGTATCTATTTGACCGAAATTTGTTTGAACATATTGATTTAATAAACCTTCTTTGCTCTGATCATTATTAGGACCATTTTGCACCTCTATCTCTACTGCTGCCACTTTATTATTAACCACGTAACCTTTTATAATTACTTCTCCAAAATCAATATCTGCACAAAACGCCTTCTTCTCTGTAACATGAACTGATACTGGCCCACCTATACCCTCTAATCCACTTGATTTAGATCTTGAAGTAGTACCGCCTGGTTGATTTGTTACATACGTGCTTTGATCATCTATGTTACCAAAAATATTCTCAATCGTACTTTTGTCTGAACCTATTTCTATACTTAATAAATCACATGCCCATAAATTTTGAACTCTTAACAAAGAAAAAACCAACAAAAATATAAAAAAAAATTTTTTCATTTAATTCCGTATAATATCATTTTTTTTAACCTGGTAAAACCACTAAGCTTTCAAGTGGTATTATAACCCTATCATCATCATAAATGCCACATGAATAAATTCTATAAGCAGTACCAGAGCTAATTACATCTACAGATCCTTGTGCAACACTTGATCCCGCTTCCTGAAATTCAGCCTTACCTACATTAACCATAAAATATTCATAGGTATAATTATTTAGCAATCGTTCTTCTATATCTTTAAATTTTTCCTCTTTACCACTGGCAGATGCATAAACTTGATCTACAATAGGCTTTACAATTCTATAAAAGCTGCCACCTGTATGATGCGCAACTACATCTTCTAAGTTTATTATGTTTTTAAAGCTTCTATAACAAACAGATGATGTATCTACCTTAACAGTATTTGAAGGAGGTATATTTTTAGTACTAGTATCAGTTATTGAACTTTCTAAGCCATCATCAATCGCTCTTCTTGGTAACCCTAAAAAAGTATTAACCAAAAACTTTTCAGCTTCCAACAATCCAGTCTCCGCAACATAAAATGCTTGTTGACTTAAATCATCATTATTATTGTCTCTATGATCGCTGGATGAGAGTACAATTAAGGTTCCACCCATTAATGACATTGCTATCAATAAAACTAAAGATAAGATCAATGTAAATCCTTGAATATTTTTGTTTTTATTCTTATTCATCATCCTCCGATATTCCTAGTGTGAACACTTACAACAACATTATCTCTAAGATATTTGTCATCAAGTCCGACCCCGGTGTATCTATCTATATTTAATGTTTTTAAAAATTTTTTTTGTTTAGGCTTGTTTTTAAAAAATTCTTTATTTGATCTAAATGTTAGCGACATATCAACTTGTCTAATTTTATATAAACCTGCTCTATTATCATTATCTGGTAAAGGATAGTCACCATCTTTCCATAAATGATGACCATTTTCATCAAATAATAAAAATTCCATATCAACTAAATGTGATCTTACTTCTTGTTTTGTATAACACTCTTCGCAGCTGCTGGTCCAATTGCCCATTGGGGTCGTATCATTTTCTATCCAGCTTTCTTTAGTTTTATAAACGCCGTAATAATCGTTATCAGGATCTCCATCCTCACTTTTGATTGGCAATGCAAAATAAGTAATTTTATATCTTTTATATTGCTGAATTGGATCATTTTTATCAAAATCACCATAGACAATGTGTATTAAATCACAGCAAGTATCTGTTGATCGATTTTTTGGAATTATTGGTGGTTCTGTACCTGGTGGTAATGTATCTGCAGCAGAATATCCCAAGATATCTCTTAGAACTATAATTGGGTCATGACTATCTATAATTCCTCTGTTGCTTTCTAACCCTGTCACATGTGTTAGGTTGTCTGCAAAAGGAATACCCTCATCATTTTTTCCATAATAATATTTGAAACCTGCTAATCTAATATCTTTCATCATCATTCCAACAATGTCTCTACTCGAGCTACTTATCCTTGCTTTATCAGTTACTTGTTTATAACTGCTGTTTACAGCGGTGTAAGATGCAAACATTGCACCCATCATTAAAGCTGTAACAGCCACTCCAACTAACAACTCAATGAGTGTAACTCCAGATATCTTATTCAGTTTTCTATTCATTATTCTTTAAAAATATAGTCTGCTTGAAAATATAGTGATCGTCTTTTATTGCCTCCGTTAGTATTAATCTCGACTCTCCCTATGTAAATTTCATCAAAAACAGTAGATGGACTTCCAGGCATACAGCCATCACCAGTACAAATTTTATAAACCCTTACACTTTTGGTATCCCCGTCTGTATCACCGCTTGGATCTTGTCTACATTTTAAATAACGATCTTCTCCTAAAATAACTTCCCATCTGTTCTTTTTATTTTCTGGGGCACCTTCAGTTGTACTATTTTTATAAATATCGGTCATAGCTGCTTTATCAAAAATTGGACCTCCTAAGCCGCTGCAAGTGTCATATTCAAGTGGACTCTCTTTTATATACTCTGCAAACTTTCTAACATTTTCGGGGCAAGCTGATCCATCTAACGCCACTGTCTGACCATAATCATTAATGGAACACTGTTTAGAGGCAGGATTAGTGTTTGCTGTTTGATCTCGGGATCCAATCATATCCTCTGCCACCATGCTAGTAATATAATTAATTTTTGTTCTCTCAGCAGAGACATCAATTGAATTAACAGAGTAATTTACTAGTTGAAATACTGCAAGAAAACCTATCGCAACAATTGCAGTTGATACTAAAGCCTCTACTAAACTTATACCTTTTTGTAATTTTTTTTTAGTAAAATTTGTCATTGTGCTACCCAATCATTAGCCCATTTGTATAAATTAATACTGCCAAATCTACTCCAATTTACACGAAAAAAATTCACTTGAATAGGATCAGCTAGACCCTCCTTTTTACAATAGGTTCCTGGGCTTGTTTCAGTAGAATCTTCAGGTAATTTTTTTTGACAAATATAAAGGTTTTCAAAAAGTTTAAATCCAGCAGAACTAACCTCATAAAACTGGTCACTTACACTGTAGTATGTACCATCTTTCGAAAAGCATATACTACCACCAGCATCTGGTATTCGATTATTTTCATCACTATCATTGTTTGCTATGGCCATTAAAACTTTTGTCTCATCGATTCTAATTTGTTGAACAGATAATTCATCACTAGTTGCACCCTCATCATCCCAATTTATATCCATAGTACATCTTGTAGTAAACTCATGAAAATTTTTTTTTGTTGTACCATCCCATTTATCTCTAACCAAGTCAGTAAATCTAGTTAACTTCAAGCCATTAGTTTCTAAAACTATTTCATTTCCATCTCTATAAATATCGACTTGTACAAAGCTATATTGTCCTCTTTGGACTTGTGAAAAAATACTTCTCATCATGGAAGCAACTTTCGTAGCTTGGGATCTAACGTCTCTTTCCGCTTGCCATTTCAAAAATGGTTTAAAACCAATAGCTGACATTGCACCTATAATAGCGATGACGACAATTAATTCTAAAAGTGAAAATCCTTTAACTTTCTTTACCTGCATTTGCATCAATCTTTCCAGCTGCAACAAGGTTCTCTAAAGATTTAGACATAGTAACCATACCATCTTTAACTGCGGTCTGCATGATACTTGGTATTTGATGTATTTTTGCTTCTCTAATTAAGTTTTGAATAGGAGCAGTACATTTCATTATTTCAAAAGCACCGACACGACCTTGGCCATCTTTTGTTTTTAATAATCTTTGAGTTACCACCATCTTTAAAGATGTTGATAATTGAGCACGAATTTGAGCTTGTTGCTCAGGTGGAAACACATCAATAATTCTATTTATAGTATTAGGCGCTCCACTTGTATGCAAAGTTCCAAAAACTAAATGACCTGTTTCTGCTGCAGTTAATGCAAGTGAAACTGTTTCTAAATCTCTCATCTCACCAACTAAAATTACATCAGGATCTTCTCTAAGTGCAGCTTTAAGTGCAGTTGCAAAAGTTTGTGTTTGTTTACCAACTTCTCTATGTGAAACTATACTTTTAGCATCAGTGTGAATAAATTCTACTGGATCTTCAACAGTGATAATATTTGCAGTTCTTGTTCTATTAATTTCATTAACAATTGCTGCAAGTGTTGTAGATTTTCCTGAACCCGTTGGCCCCGTTACCAGCACTAAACCTTTGTGCATATCAATAATATCATATAAAGCATCTGGAAGATCAAACTGTCCCATCTCTGGTATTTTGCTTTCAACTCTTCTCAAGACTGCAGCTGGACCATTTAAAGTTTTATAAAAATTTGCTCTAAACCTTAATCCACTAATTGTGACTGAAGAGTCTAGCTCATGAGTATTCTGAAATTTTTTCGTCTCAACCTCATTACAATTTGTTGTCATTAAATCTATTAGATCTTGAGGTTTTACCAATACCTCCTTAACCATAATAATTTCACCAGTTTGTCTATAAGCTAATGGAGAGCCACTTCGAATATGAAAATCTGAAATTTTTTTATTATTCTTTGCTAATTCTTCTAATTTTTCAAACATAAAAATTTATAAATATAGTTTAATTGATATCATATTTTTTAATAGATATCCTAGTCCGTAAAATGCCCAATATGGTCTAAATCCTTATTTTTAGACGTTGTTTTGCATTTTTGATATGGTGAATAATCCAATAATAATTTAAATAAGCTCATGAATTTAGTTAAAAAAATAACACTTATTTTTTTTCTGCTAATTCCTATGTCTATTTCATTTGCAGAAATGGTGACTTTCAACCAAAGGGTAACTGTAAACGAAGTAGGTGAGACCGATAAAGGAGGAACTGGTTCAGATGATGCAGATTGGGGAATAGCAGCTGGTATTGAATTTAATCCTGATGGAACAAAAATGTTTGTCAGTTTTTCACAAAATTTTGACGGTACTGGAGAAATAGATCCTTTAATTATTAATACATACAATTTGTCTATTCCTTATGATATCTCAACATCGACTTATGCAGGTGACGGTCAAAGATGTACATTTGATCGAGATGTTGGACAATTAACTAATCACAGATTATACGACCTAGAAATATCTAATGACGGAATGAAAATGTTAGCGGTTACTAGAAATGCAAAAGCTGATGCAGACGATGACCATGCATATGTACTTAGTTTAACTTCTCCTTACGATATATCATCTTGTCAAAGAAGTTCCACAACTACGGACATAGATAGTGACGCCTTTTTACTTGGAAGTAATGCGGGTAGAACGAGTGATTTAAGTAAAAATCGATTAGAAGGTATAGAGATAAATGAAGATGGAAGTAAATTGTTTTTACTTTTTATGGATAATGTCGCAAGTAATAATGTAGGAGGAAGAATATACGAATTTAATCTTTCAACTCCATTTGACTTATCATCATCATCAATATCATTGGTCCTTGATGCGGGAATTATATTAAGTGAAGATACATCTACTGGTGTACATGGCCCAGCCTCAATTAGATTTAGTGCTAATGGAAAAAGATTATTTGTCACTAGTCATGCTCCTGGAGCAACAAAGAGAATTACTCAAATTTCTTTAACTAATGCATATGATACATCATCATTTGTTATTGACGGAAGTTATGATTTAAGCAACGCATCATACAATAACTCGCAGCCAAGAGGTATCGCGTTTAATTCAAGTGGACTAAAAATGTATCTTACAAAAGATAGAAGTGGTAATCCTAATGCTGGATTAGATCAAGTTTTAGAATATGATTTGGTTTGTCCTTTTAATATTATAGCTGGTAAATGTCCTTCAATCACTGAAAATAAAGATAGAGCTGGATTAGCAATAGCTCAGATAGAAATTGCAAAAAGAAATATTGATCAGTCAACAAACTCTGCACTCAACCGTTTAAAGTGGATTAGAAGAAATAAAGATAGAGAAAATTTAACTAATTTAAATATAGACTTTAATTTTAATAATCAAAGATTAGCCTCTTTAACCGAAGTTATTAAAACATCAGCTAACAATAAGAAGACTGCAAGAAATAAAAAAGATCACGATGTGTTTTATTGGAGTGAGGGCAGTATCGCAATAGGCAGAGTTGGCGATACCAGTATTTCTTCAACTAAAAAAATCGATTCAAATAGAATTACGTTAGGAGCTGATAAATTTGTTAGCAATAAAGCATTAAGAGGTTTTGCATTTAGTGTTGGAAGAAATAATGTTGATGTTGGTACCAAGGGTAGCAATCTAGATACTGATACCTACAATATTACATATTATGACACCACACCTATAAAAGACGATACCAAATTTTTAGATAAAATTTTTGGTTTTGGTAAATTAAATTCAGACTTATTGACTGTTCTTGATGGTAAAAAAATAACTGCAGATAGGTCGGGTCATCAATTGTATGGAACCATTAGAATTAAAGATGAAATTGAAAAAAATAATTTTACTTTTATCCCATCTGGAAGATTTGACATTGGTCATACTATGTTAGGAAGTTATGAAGAGACTGGTCAAGGAGCAATTGCTGTTGATAAACAACACATTAGAACAAGAAAAATTAGAGCAGGATTAGCGGCAGTTGAAAATTTATCTAATAATCAATACACTTTTAAAAGACATGGTAAAATAGAGTATGTTGCAGATATCGAGCGTTCATCTGATTTTAAATACAATTATGTTAGCGATGGCGGCACAAAATTTAATGACAAATTATATTCGGGAGCACTACACAACTTAAATGGTGAGATAGGAGTTGATATAATTTTACCAGAAAATTTTAGTATTTTTCTAATATATGAACGTAATCAAGCCCTAGGCGTTGGTCATACAGATAACTTACATATTGCTATTGGCTATTTACCAAACAAGAAAACAAATTATTCTATCTTTCTAGATGGCACTGATAACACCAAAACAAATTATATCATTAGCAAGAATATTAATGATTTTCTTATAGACTTCAAATTAACAAGCCATTTGATGAGACCAGAGGAATACGAGGAAGCTTCCTTTAATTTAAGACGTAA